>FWWL01000343.1_pt1 | contig 133564 bp, 114 predicted proteins | sample 2228331 | NCBI WGS metagenome assembly FWWL01 (sample SAMEA103939775, study PRJEB20133) | metagenome | reverse complement strand
GGCTTCAGGGAAGCGATGATAAACCAGCTCGGCGGTCAGGAAGTCCAGCACAGCGTCGCCGAGGAACTCCAGACGTTGGTTGTCCTCGGTGCCTGCTTCGGGGTGTTCGTTGAGGTAGGAGGGATGGATAAGTGCGCGCACCAATAGGGATTGATCGCCAAAGGTCAGGCCTGTCAGCTCCTGGAAGCGGGATGGAGTGATAGGTTCCATGGCTCCCCACAGGTGCGAAGGTCTTTCAGCCGTCAAAGCGGCCAAAAATGAGCACTGAGTTGTGCCCTCCGAAGCCGAAAGCGTTGCTCATGGCAATGCGAATGGGCATCTGCCGCGCCTCATTGGGGACATAGTCCAGATCGCAGTCGGCATCCGGCGCAGTGTAGTTGATGGTTGGCGGGGCTACCTGATCGCGGATGGCCTGCACGCAGAAAACGGCTTCTAGTGCACCGGTGGCGCCCATCATATGCCCGGTCATGCTCTTGGTGGAACTAATCGCCACGCGGTAGGCGTGATCCCCCAGGGCCAGCTTGACAGCGCGGGTCTCCGATGCGTCATTGAGAGGTGTGCCCGTGCCGTGTGCGTTGATGTAGTCCACCTCCTCGGGGTTAAGGTGGGCATCATCTAAAGCGGCGCGGATGGCGAGGGCGCTGCCGGAACCATCTTCGGTTGGAGCGGTGATGTGGTAAGCATCAGAGGATGCCCCGTAACCCAGCAGCTCAGCAAGGATGGAAGCGCGGCGCGCTTTGGCATGCTCCAGCGCCTCAATAACCAGCACGGCAGCCCCTTCCCCCATGATCAGGCCGTCGCGATCGGCACTGAAGGGCGATGGCGTATGCTCAGTGCGCGGGCTGTAGGCCCCAATGCGCTCAAAAGCAGCGATGCCAAAAGAGGTGATCCCAGCTTCGGTGCCACCGGTCAGGGCGGCGTCAATGACGCCCGCACGGACGAGGTGCATGGCGATACCAATGGCATCAGATGAGGAGGCGCAGGCGGAGGCTATGCAGAATGATGGCCCACGTATGCCATGCGCAATGCTGATCGTCCCCGGTGCGCCGTTGCTCATGATGCGGGGAATGGTAAAGGGATGGATGCGGCGCATCCCTTCCTGATGGGTGGTGAGGATTTGGTCTATCATGGTTTCCAAACCGCCTACACCAGTCCCCATGATCACACCGATGCGCGGGCTGTTCGCCTCGTTGATCTCCAAGCCACTGTGGCGGAGCGCCTCAATTGCAGCTGCGTTGGCGTAGTGCTCAAAGCGATCCTGACGGCGTACTTCGCGACGGTCAAGCACTTTCTCGGGGTCAAAGCCTTTGACTTCCGCTGCCAGTTTGACGGGGAAATCACTGGTGTCAAAGCGTGTGATAGGGCCGACGCCCGATTGTCCCTCAACCGCTGCTTGCCAGCTCTCTTCTGCCGAGAGACCTAACGGGGTTACGGCGCCGTAGCCGGTCACGACAACACGACGCATAGGTGAGTGCCGTCCTTTCCGGTGGGGTTTATAGGATACGGAGTCACCACGGAAACGCTCCTGCGGAGCGATCAATCAATCGGGAGGAGTGCTATCGGGCGCAGGGGCACGGTTGGTATCCTGAGGGGTAGGACGATAATGCCCCTCTACCCATGACTGTCCATCCGGTCCGACTTCCTGCTTCCACACCGGCACAATCTCCTTGAGGCGGTCTATGCCGTAGCGAGCAGCCTCAAAGATGCCATCGTGACGGTGGCCACCCGCACAAGCGACCAATACGGTAACCTCACCCACATCTAACCTGCCGATGCGCTGTACCAGCGCGATACCTTGCACCAGCGGGTAGCGCTCGCGGATCTCGCGCGCTACCTGGCGCAGCTTCTTTTCAGCCATCGGCTGGTAGGCTTCGTAGCGCAGGTAGTCGGTGTCTAGGCGGCCTTCGCTGGTCCGGGTGATGCCGCGCACCATGCCAGTGAAGACGCACACGGCGCCCGTCTGGGGGAGGGAAATGGCGTTGACGATCGCATCTATATCCAACGGCTCGGCAGTGATGGCAAAGACCTCAGGCCAACCTTCTCCCCCGTCTACACCCGAGCCGCCGCTGACCGGTGGGAAGAGGCCCACCTCGTCCCCTTCCGAAAGGGGATTTTCGGCAAAAGCGTAATCGTGGTTGACGGCCACGATGGACGTACCCAGCGCAGGGGCCAGCTTAGGGTAAGTCTCACCGAGATATTTGAGAAGGGTAGCGACAGTGGCGCCATCGGCCAGCTCAACCTCGGCCCGATCTACACCTACCCGATCGCGTAGAGTGGCAAAGAAGCGGATGGTCACGCGCATAGCTTATTCCAGGACGATATCGCCTGATTGCCCCCCGTGCTTTTCAACCAAGCGGATAGCCTCAATGCGCATACCTCGGTCAACGGCTTTGGCCATATCGTAAACGGTCAATGCGGCGGCAGTTACAGCAGTGAGGGCTTCCATCTCTACGCCGGTCTTGCCGACGGTGCGCACCCGCGCCTCAATCAACACACGGGGGGGATGGTCATCCAACGAGAGTTGCACGTCAACGTGGGTGAGCGGCAGAGGGTGGCAAAGCGGGATGATCTCGGCGGTGCGCTTGGCGGCCATGATGCCCGCCACACGTGCCACAGTCAGCACGTCCCCCTTTTGGAGTGCGCCCTCGCGGATCAGCCGGAGCGTCTCGGCCTGCATCGCCACATGGCCACGTGCTACGGCTAGGCGCTCGGTGTCCGGCTTATTCCCGACATCTACCATAGCGGCACGTCCAGCCTCGTCCAAATGGGTCAGCTTGCTCAAAGGGTGTTACTCCCTATCATCCATGCTCATAATGGGCTGGTAGGGGTGATTATATCTTAACAGAGGGGGCAATCCAACCCCCATGAGGGCAGCTCTGTGTGGTATAATTTACTTACTTGCGGGCGCACTGAGGCGCCCGTCATCTTGCTTGGGGCAGGGTTTGCATGTTCCGCGAAGCATTGGAGCGCACACGGCAGGGCTTCTTCGGGCGGGTCGCTGCGTTGCTGGGCACAACGGAGCTAGACGAAGCGACTTGGGACGAAGTGGAGGCGCTGCTGATTCAGGCCGACATGGGTGTTGAGACAGCCCTTGCGGTGACACACGCCCTGCGCCAGCGTGTCCATCGCGAAGGGCTGACGACCCGCGCCCAGCTGCACGCTGCGTTGAAAGAGACGCTGCTCGCCCTTCTGCCCCCTGCCGTGCCCTCTGCCCTGAGCGAGCCGCGTTTGCTGACCATCGTGCTGATTGTAGGGGTCAATGGATCGGGCAAGACAACGACTATTGGCAAGTTGGCCTATCGGTTAAGCGGCGAGGGTTGGCGTGTGATGCTAGCCGCAGCCGATACTTTCCGTGCAGCAGCCATTGAACAGTTGCAGCGCTGGGGGGAGCGCGCGGGGGTGCCGGTCGTCGCTGGGCAGATTGGAGGGGATGCCGGTGCGGTGCTCTACGATGCCATCCGTGCTGCCCGTGCGCGCGATCGCAACTTGCTGATCGTAGATACGGCAGGTCGCCTGCATACCAAGTACAATCTGATGGAGGAGTTGAAAAAAGTGCGCCGCGTGGCTGAGAAAAACGTTCACGCGGCCCCGCATGAGGTGTGGCTGGTGCTGGATGGCACAACCGGCCAGAATGCCCTGCAACAGGCTCGCTATTTTAAAGAAGCAGTGGGTGTCACCGGCGTCATTGTCACCAAGTTGGACAGCACGGCACGCGGCGGGATGATCTTCGCCATTGGGCGCGAGCTGGGCCTGCCGGTACGCTATATAGGGGTAGGGGAAGGTATTACAGACCTGACACCCTTTGATGCAGCGGCGTTTGTGGACGCCCTTGTGGAGTGAGTAACACTATTTTCCCAAGAGAGGTTGATGGATGGAAGAGATTATCGGTCGGTTGCACGAGCTTCAGCAGCGCCTCCAGAACCTGATGGAGCGCCTTTGACCTACCTAAGATGCGCCTTGAGCTAGCCCATATTGATGAGCAAGCCTCACAGCCGGATTTCTGGTCCAACGTCCGTGAGTCTCAGGCCATGATGCAACGGGCGGCCCAGTTGCGGGCTGAGGTTGAACAATGGGATGCGCTCTCTCAGCGGTTGGCTGACGCACTAGAGCTGGCGCAGTTGGGAGATGAATCCCTGCGGCTTGACCTAGAGGCTGAGGTAGAGGATCTGGCTGCACGGGTAGAACGCCTGGAGTTCGTCACTTACTTCTCGGGCGAATACGATCGCGAGGATGCTATCCTCAGCATCCACGCCGGCACTGGCGGCGTGGACGCTATGGATTGGGCACAGATGCTGGAGCGTATGTACCTGCGCTGGGCCGAAAGTCACGGTTTTGAGGTGGAAATACTGGACCGCAGCCCGGGCGAAGAAGTGGGGCTGAAGAGCGTAACGATGGCGATCAGTGGGGAGTGGGCCTATGGCTATCTGCGCTCGGAGCGCGGCGTACATCGGCTCGTGCGCCTCTCGCCCTTTGATGCGGCACACCGCCGCCACACCTCTTTTGCATTGGTAGAAGTGTGGCCCGATGTGCATGGCGAGGTGGAGATAGAGATCAATCCCAATGACCTGATCATTGACACCTTCAAGGCCAGTGGGGCGGGAGGACAACACGTTCAGAAGAATGAGACGGCGGTGCGCATTACCCACAGACCGACGGGGATTGTTGTCTCATGCCAGAATGAACGTTCGTTGACCCAGAACCGTGAGGTGGCCATGCGCATCCTACGCGCCCGCCTGTTGGAACTTGAACGCGAAAAACAGGCTGCTGAGCTGGCCAAACTGAAAGGCGAATATGTGGATGCCAATTTCGGCAATCAGATTCGCTCCTATGTGTTGCACCCCTATCAGATGGTGAAGGATCATCGCACTGGCCATGAGGTTGCCAACACGGCAGCGGTGCTGGATGGGCACTTGGACGGGTTTATGGAGGCTTATCTACGCTGGGCACATTAGGAAGAGGCTCGGAAACAGGCGGCCCAAGGGGGAATTGTTAAAAAATTGCCCATTTGCTTGACAAAAGGAGTTAAGAGAGAATATAATTTGCTTTTGCAATTGGGTAAATTTGCCTCGCGGCTGACGGATTAAGTAGCAGCAGGGGCTGGCAATCAAAAACGGAGAAGTAAATACATCCATGGGCTGTGTTGAATGCGCCGGAGGGCCATCTCCGTGCGCATGTTTGCACTTACCGGCTAGCCACACGGTCAGTGGGTGAGGAGGCGTTTTCGTGGTGCATAGTCGCGTGCAAGAGACCGGATTGGAGGCCAAGGACTTTCGGGCGCTGCGCGTGAGCTTAGCGTCCCCGGAGCAGATTCGCTCCTGGTCCTACGGTGAGGTCACTAAACCCGAGACAATCAACTACCGCCGGTTGCGTCCAGAGAAGGATGGGTTGTTCTGTGAGGTCATTTTCGGCCCCACGCGTGACTGGCAATGCTACTGTGGGAAGTATAAGAACGTCCGCTACAAAGGCCTCATCTGCGATAAATGCGGTGTGGAGGTCACACGCTCCTCGGTGCGCCGTGAGCGGATGGGCCATATTGAGCTGGCTGCACCTGTAGCACACGTCTGGTATACGCGCCGCGTGCCCAGCTATTTGGGGCTGTTGCTGGATATCTCGCGCCGCAACCTTGACCGCGTGCTGTACTTTGCACAGTATGTCATCACCAGCGTAGATGAGGATGCACGGCAGAAGGCCCTCAAGCGGCTCGCCGAGGAAGTCAAGGCTGAGGAGGAATCTATCCGCGCGGAGGCTGCTGCTCAGATTCGGGCAGTTGAGGAAGAGCGCGATGCGGCTCTGGCGCGCATTCAGGGCGCTTGGGATGAGGTGGAGGCTCAGCTGGAAAATGAGCTGGCTGCACGTACCGATGACCTGATGCGTGTTGCCCAGAGCCTCCAGCAGCAGCTGGAAGACAAGGCCGGCGTCCGCGTGCGCAAGCCCATCATCTTTGAGCCAACCGGTGATGTTATCGTTGAGGCCGGAGAGGTGGTTGGCCCAGAGCACATCGCCCGCGTTCAGGAGATCGCGGCCCCCCTGCTCAGCCAGATTCAGGCCGAGGTAGAGGAGCATCGCCGGCAGATGCTCCCTGCGGACGTGGGTGAGATTGAGACCATCAACGCCGAAGCTGCCGCCCGCATTGCTGAGATTGAGGCGGCCATGCACCAGCGCATTAACGATCTACATCAGCGCTATGCTGAGCAGCGCAGCGAGCTGGAGTCGCTGGCTCAGATGCAGTTCCTCGGTGAGGCACGCTACCGCGAGCTGAAGCAGCGCTATGGACAGGTCTTCAAGGCAGGGATGGGTGCTGGTGCCTTCTATGAGATCCTTAAGGCGATGGACCTGGATGCGCTGAGCAAGGAGCTGTGGCAGGAAGTACGTACCACGCGCTCTAAGCAGCGTCGCAAGAAGGCCACCAAGCGCCTGCGCGTGGTGGAGGCTCTGCGCAAAAGTGGCAATCGCCCCGAATGGATGATCCTCACCGTGCTGCCGGTTATCCCACCGGAGTTGCGCCCGATGGTACAGCTGGACGGCGGGCGTTTTGCCACTTCCGACCTGAACGATCTGTATCGGCGGGTGATCAATCGCAACAACCGTCTTAAGCGCCTATTGGAGTTGGGTGCTCCCGACGTGATCGTGCGTAATGAAAAGCGCATGCTTCAGGAGGCGGTAGACAGCCTGATTGACAACAGCCAGCGGGGTAGGGCGCTCAGCCGCCGAGGCCGCCGTGAATTGAAGTCGCTCAGCGACATGTTGAAGGGTAAGAAAGGGCGCTTCCGCCGCAACTTGTTGGGCAAGCGTGTAGATTACTCAGGTCGTTCGGTGATCGTAATCGGCCCGAAGCTCAAACTGCACCAGTGTGGCCTGCCCAAGGCGATGGCCCTTGAGCTCTATCGCCCCTTTGTTATTGGGCGGCTGGTTAAGGAGCAGTATGCCTCTAACGTCAAGGCGGCCAAGCGCATCATTGACCGCGAGCGACCCGAGGTTTGGCAGATACTGGAAGAGGTGATCAAAGAGCGCCCAGTCTTGCTGAACCGCGCGCCCACGCTGCACCGTCTGGGCATCCAGGCTTTTGAGCCGGTGCTGGTAGAAGGCAAAGCTATTCACATCCATCCGCTGGTGTGTACGGCGTTTAACGCCGACTTTGATGGCGACCAGATGGCCGTCCACGTGCCGCTCTCCGATAAGGCGGTACAGGAGGCGCGCGAGCTGATGCTCAGCACGCGCAACCTGCTCAAGCCCGCCGATGGTGCGCCTATTGTCGGCCCCAGCAAGGACATGGTGCTGGGTGTGTACTACCTCACCATGGAAGATCCGAAGCGTCGGTTGGATGCTGTGGATCCCAACGCTCTGCGCGCCTTCTACGACATTGATGAAGTGGAAATGGCCTTTACGCTGAAGCAGGTGCATATCCACGATCCCATCCGCATTTGGAAGATTTACGATCGGGATGGTCAGCTCCCCGAAAAACCCATCGTGACCACCGTGGGGCGCTGCCTGTTCAACCGCATCCTCCCTGATGAGATGCGTTGGGTTAATACCACGTTGGACAAGAAAGAAGTCAACCGGCTGGTGGCGCAGGTTTATACGCGCTTTGGCCCTGAGAAGACGGTGGAGATTGTGGACGCCATCAAGGACATTGGCTTCCACTATGCGACGTACTCCGGCGCCACCATCGCTATCAGCGACCTCACCATTCCGGAGGAGCGTGAGACCATCCTTGAGCAGGCTACGCAGGCTGTCAATCAGATTGAGCGTGAATACCGCCGTGGCCTGCTGACGGAGGAGGAGCGCTATCAGGCTACCGTGAATGAGTGGACAAGCGCCCGTACCAATGTGGAGCGTGCGGTCAAGAAGTCGCTTGACCCCTACAGCGATATCGCCATTATGGCGAACTCCGGTGCGACAAAGGGCGGTATGGGGCCAATCACGCAGCTGGCTGGTATGCGCGGCTTGATGGCCGATCCGTCAGGACGCATCATTGACCACCCGGTGCGGAGCAACTTCCGCATGGGCCTGACCGCACTGGAGTACTTCATCAGCACGCATGGTGCGCGCAAAGGCTTGGCCGACACCGCCCTGCGTACAGCCGACGCCGGTTACCTGACTCGCCGTCTGGTGGATGTGGCGCAGGACGTGATCATCAACGAGTACGACTGCGGTACAGAGGCCGGCATTTGGATCCGCCATCCTTCTATTGAGCCGGTCGCCGACCAAACGATGGCCGAGCGCCTCGTGGGGCGTGTGGCAGCTGCGCCAGTGGTGAACCCGCAGACGGGTGAGATCATCGTCAATCGCAACGAGGAGATTGACGAGGCCGCCGCCGACTTGATTGAGCAGCTGGGCATCCGTGAGGTGTATGTGCGTTCACCCATGACCTGCGAGCTGGTCAATGGCCTGTGTGTACTATGCTATGGCCGCGACCTGGGGCGCGGGCGTATGGTGGAGTTGGGCGCAGCGGTAGGCATCGTGGCCGCACAGTCCATTGGCGAGCCAGGCACGCAGCTCACACTGCGCACCTTCCACACTGGCGGTACAGCAGAGGAACGCGGCGATATCACCAGTGGCCTCCCGCGTGTGGAGGAGCTGTTTGAAGCGCGCAAGAAGCCCAAAGGTGAGGCGGTCATCGCCGACATTGACGGTGTGGTGGAGATCTACACCCGCGACGGCGTGCGCTACATCAAGGTCGTGGATAGCGAGGTCATGCGGGATGACTATGATATCTCCGATTGGGAGGTGCTGGTAGCGGACGGCGATGAAGTCTCCCTTGGTCAGGAACTGGCCCGCCGCGGCGATGAGGTTTTTATCGCTGAACATGCAGGACGTGTGGCCCTGAATGGTAACATCCTGACGCTGATTTGGGAGCGCCGTGAGGAGCGCGAGTATGAGCTGTCTAGCACTGCGCGCCTGGTTGAGGTGAGTGGCCCGGAGGGGCGGCGCCGTCTCCAGAGTGGTGACCGTGTGAAAGCGGGCGATCAGCTCACCGAGGGTGCCAAGAACCCGCATCGCATCCTGCGCATTCTGGGGATTGAGGCTACACGCCATTACCTGATGAGCGAGATTCAAAAAGTCTATCGCAATCAGGGTGTGAACATCAACGATAAGCACTTTGAGGTGATCATCCGTAAGATGCTCTCCAAAGTGCAGATCACGCGCAGCGGCGATACCGATCTGCTGCCCGGCGAGCTGATTGACCGCCTGGTGCTGCGCCAGATCAACGAGCGCATCATCGCACAGGGTGGGCAACCGGCAGCGGCGCAGAACGTGCTCTTGGGCGTGACCAAGGCAGCGCTGAGCACAGATAGCTTCCTATCTGCCTCTTCCTTCCAACACACTATCAAGGTGCTGGCCGGTGCTGCTATTGCAGGTAAAGAGGACCCGCTGATCGGTCTGAAGGAGAACGTGATCATCGGCAAGCTCATCCCTGCAGGGACGGGCTTCCATCACTATCGCGAGCTACGTGCCAAGGCGGCAGCCGCTGCCGCCGAGGCAGGGGAGGAAAGTAGCTCTGCACCGTTGGAGCCACCCGCACCTACCTTCGGCACGGGGCTGCTGGAGTACTCTGACGACGACTAGCGCTCCTCCTGAAGGCAAAAAATCCCCGGTCCAAGGTGGCCGGGGATTTTTTGTTAACAGCCCTGCAACGGGGCTCACTGATCTACTTTAGGGATGTCGCGCAGCACTTTGTAGGCCTGGCGTGGCCTCTCCAATGTGGCCAGAATGCTGTACCCAGATTGATTATCATCTCCCCCCGGGAGGGTGGAGATGTTGAAGTTCCAAAGGAACATCGGCCCCATAAAGTCCCACGCTTGGCCCATGCGGTAAGCCTCAAGGATGTACTGGGCCTGCTGATCTTGATTGACGTAGTTGAAGAACGGCGCATCTGGTGGCACGGGACGATCCAGGCCGTCCATGGTGCCCCAACCGAACTCGGTAGCCCAGAGCGGACGTGCGCTATCCCCAAACTCGGCCTGAATGGCGCGGTAGTCCTCAATCGTGTTAAGGAAGAAAAAGGTGGGGTGATCATTGTGGCTAGGGGCGCCGCCCCAGTCCCCACAGCAGCGCGTCCATGGTGGGTTGCCCCATGAGTAGGGATGGATGCCAATAGCATCGGCGTAGTTGGCAAGGCCCGCCTGGTACATCTGGCGCAGGTAGGTGCGGTCATCCACTGCATTGACGCCATCATTGATGCCGGTAGGAGCCAGCCCTGCGCTCACCACCACAATGTTGCCCTCCGGATAGGCACTTCTGACCGTCTGGTAGGCGCCGGCCAGCAGGCGAACGTATTCGCTGCCCGAGAGCGGTGCCCCGCGCCACTCCCGCCCGAGGTTCGGCTCGTTCCAGATTTCAACGGCGTTCAACTTGAACTTGTAACGCTGCACAATGAATTTGATGAACTCATAGTAGGCGTTGTAGTCCACCGGCGGGCCATCTTCTTCAGTGGTGCTGCGTGCCCAATCGGGGGCTTTGGCTATGCTGAGCATCACGCGCAGGTTGCGATTGTAGGCATCATCCACGAACAGGTCCAGCGCTTCCAGCATGACGTCCGAATACTTCCCGGGTGCATACTCAAACTCTTCCCATTTGACCTGCTGCTTTACCCAACCGAACCCCAGATCGTAGGCAACCATATCCAGCAGATAAGCCCGTTGCTGGTCATCCAGCAGGAAGTGCCCCTGAATGCCCAACTTAGAACGTATGAGGGCACCTTCCGGCGCCGGTGTGGAGGTTGGGGAGGGAGTAGGGGGCACAGCAGTGGGCTGAGGTGTAGGGACCTCCGCGTCGCCTGCTGGTGGGATCTTGTGCTGGCGGTTGGGGGCACAGATGCGCTGGCCATAGGCCTCAAGCGGGCTGTTCAGACCGTTAAGGGTGAGGAGGCTGCTGAGCAAATTGCCGCTTTTGAGAGCTGCCAGCCAGATGGACGTTTGCCCTGTGATCTCAAAACGGAGGACATCGCCTCTGGCGCCGCGCCCCACCGATGGGATCAAAATGCGCTGGCCTTTCTTCAGCAGGCTGGGGTTGGTTACTCCGTTGGCACGCCAGATGTCTTCAACAGGCACCACGTAGTAGGCGGCGATGCTAGTCCAGCTGTCGTTGTTGCGGACGCGGTGGAACTCTGCCTGAGGGGTACCGCGGGCGCTGGCATGTGGTTGCCCAGGCCAGAGTATTAGCACTGCCATCAATGCCAGCATCCAGATAGCCACAGGGCGGAGGGTTCGTAATAGTCTGCTCACAAGCTTCACCCAATACTTTCTGCAAGACGTTGGTATGCTAAAAACCGTTCCACGTATGCTACATACTTTACCGGCTTGTGCCGATTTTGCCAGCATCCCCCTTGTCCTGTGCTTGTGCATGGTTTACAATGGCGCTAGAACATATGAGCAATCAGCGCTGGTTGACATTTTGACAGTGGGTGGCTTTGTGCCTATCATGCCCACAATTACAGCCCGTCCATACGCTCATTTTGAGGGAAGCAACCTATGGAAGTAGGCACCGTCCGCCAAGTTGACATTGATGATGAAATGCGCGCGGCATATCTGGACTACGCCATGAGCGTGATCGTCAGCCGCGCCTTACCCGATGCCCGCGATGGCCTTAAGCCGGTACATCGGCGCATCCTCTATGCTATGTACGACATGGGATTGCGGCCCGATACGCCCTACCGCAAGAGCGCTCGCATTGTGGGCGAGGTGCTGGGCAAATATCATCCCCACGGTGATGCCGCCGTCTATGAGGCTATGGTGCGCATGGCGCAGGATTTTTCCATGCGCTATCCCTTGGTAGATGGGCAAGGCAACTTCGGATCCATTGATGGCGATGCAGCGGCTGCCATGCGCTATACCGAGGCACGTATGGCGCCGGCTGGCGTGGACATGCTGGCCGATCTGGAGAAAGAGACGATTGACTTCGTTGAGAACTTTGATGGCAGCTTGCTGGAGCCTTCGGTGTTGCCTGCTGCTATCCCCAACCTGATCGTCAACGGTTCATCAGGCATTGCCGTCGGCATGAGCACCAGCATCCCGCCGCATAACCTGAACGAGGTGTGTGATGCGTTGATCTATATGCTGGATCACTGGAAGAAGCTGGACGATGTTACCCTGCCCGAGCTGATGCAGTTTATCAAAGGGCCGGATTTCCCCACCGGTGGGATCGTCTTCCGGAGGCAGGGCAGTGAGGGCTTGGATGGCTTGGCCCAAGCTTATGCGACGGGACGTGGGCGTATCACCGTACAGGCTAAGGCGCACATTGAGCGGCTGGATCGTAACCGCAACCGTATCATCATCACCGAGCTGCCGTATCAGGTCAACAAGACCAGCCTGATTGAGCGCATCGCCGAGTTAAGCCGCGAAGGGCGTGTTGAAGGGCTGACCGATCTGCGCGATGAAAGTGACCGCCAGGGGCTGCGCATTGTGATTGACTTGACGCGCACGGTTGATCCGGAGGCGGTGCTGGCTGAACTGTACCGACTGACACCGATGCGCACCACTTTCAGCATCATCATGCTGGCACTGGTGAACGATGAACCGCGCCTGCTGACGCTTAAACAGGCACTGCGTGTCTTCTTGGAGCACCGCCTTGAAGTCGTCCGCCGCCGCAGTGAATTTGAGTTAGCCCGCGCCCGCGAGCGCGCCCACATCCTGCAGGGTTATCTCATCGCGCTTGACCATCTGGATGAAGTGATTGACATCATCCGGCGCTCGCGCACGGTGGAAACCGCTCATGCGAACTTACGCAAGGCCTTTAAGCTGAGTGATGAGCAGGCGCAGGCTATCCTCAACATGCCGTTGCGCCGTCTGGCTGCTCTGGAGCGCAAGAAGATAGAGGAAGAGTACCGTGAGAAGTTGCAGCTCATCCGCTACTACGAGAAATTGCTCAAGAGCGATCAGATGATGCGTGACGTGATCAAAGAGGAATTGGCTGCGCTTAAGGCGCGCTATGGCGACCCACGCCGCACGTTGATTGTAGACGACGTCCCTGGCAGTGCTGTCGCCGTGCAGGACCTGCTGGTAGACGAGCGCGTGTGGGTGGTGCTGACCGAAAGCGGCAAACTCTCACGTACCTTCAGCGATGAGATGCCCAAGGTCACGACAGCAGTGAAAGATCCGCCACGCTTGATGCTGGCGGCGGGCGCCAGTGAGACACTTTACCTGTTTACTGAAGATGGCATGGCAGCTACGGTGGCGGTGCATCAACTGGCGCAGACCCACGACTTTGAGCAAGGAGTGCCGTTCCATAGCGTGGCGCCGTTGGGTGCCGAACAGCAGGTTGTTGCTGCTCTGACCATGCCGCCGGCGGGAGGGGAGGGTTTTCTCATGCTGGCCTCGGTTGGCGGAATGGTCAAGCGTATTGCCTTGGATGAGCTGCCGGGGCTTTCAGCGCGACCTTTCCGCATTATGGGCCTCAGCGGGGATGCACTGGGTTGGGCCGCATGGACAAACGGCGAAGATGAGATCGTTCTGGTCAGCGCAGAAGGACTGGCGATTCGCTTCAGGGAGGATGAGGTCAGGCCAATGGGACTTCCGGCGGCAGGCGTCAAGGGGATTAAGCTGGGCGGACGGGCCGATCGAGTGGTGGGAATGGCAGTTGTACAACCGCGTGCCAGTTTATGGGTGATCACCAACACAGGCTTCGCCAAATCCAGCCCGTTGGAGGAGTATCCGACGCAGGGACGTTATGGACAGGGAGTCATCACCATTAAGTTCCCCGATAAACGTTCCGCCTTGGCGGCAGCAGCTGTTGGCACAATGGACGATGCGCTGATCGTGGTCACCAGTAAGGGCAAGCCCAAGTACATGCGTTTCGGTTTGGCGCCACGTTCTGGGCGCAACACAGTAGGTGAGTCGGTGGTGGCGCTTGGGCCTGGCGAGGAGGTGGTGCGTGTAGTGGTGCCGTGCTCCTACAGCCCAGGCTCGTAGAGAAATAGCCCCAAACGATCGGGGTTGGACCAGTTATTGGCCCGCTGCCTCATAGCAGCGGGCTTTTTGTTAGAAGGTACGTCATTTCGTGTAGCGATCAGGGTGATCGAGAACGGGGAGAAGCGCTTTTTTCCAGTGGCAGAAGTTATTGTTCGCTGCAAGGCGGTTTAGGTAGGTCGGTTACCTTCTTTTCCCTCTATCCACCAGTGAGGGTAGGGGGATGTGGTAGAATCTATCTAATGAGAGTGCCGGAGGAGGAAGATCAGAGGACGAGATGGGCAATCAAGTGCTGAACGTTATTGGCGGGGGGTTGGCTGGGGCAGAAGCAGCATGGCAAGCTGCACAGCGTGGCGTGGATGTGGTGCTGTGGGAGATGCGCCCCCAGCGTATGACGCCCGCCCATGTCACCGATCGGCTGGCTGAGCTGGTGTGCAGCAACTCCCTCGGCTCGGATCTTTTGGACCGTGCGGGTGGGCTGTTAAAGGCCGAGCTGCGCCGTTTGGGTTCGCTGATTATGGCCTGTGCTGACGAGACACGGGTGCCGGGCGGTGGTGCGCTGGCGGTGGGGCGCGAGGCCTTCGCTCAGATGGTTACGGAACGCATTGCGACCCATCCGCGTATTACGTTGCGTCGCGAGGAAGTTACGCACATCCCTGATGGTCCCACCGTTATTGCCACCGGCCCCCTCACCTCAGATGCGCTGGCTAAAGAAATCGCTGCCCTGGTGGGAACGGAGTACCTCTACTTCTACGATGCGCTCGCTCCTATTGTCAAGGCTGAGTCAATTGATATGCGCGTTGCTTTCCGCGCCTCTCGTTATGGACGTGGCGAACAGGAAGACGGCGACTACATTAACTGTCCGATGACAGAAGACGAGTACAGGGCCTTCGTGGAAGCTCTGCTTTCGGCAGAGCGCATCCCGCTACGCCACTTTGAGCAGGAGGATCCCACATTCTTTGAGGGTTGCTTGCCTATAGAGGTCTTGGCAGCGCGGGGACCAGATGCTCTCGCCTTCGGACCTTTACGTCCGGTTGGGCTGGTTGATCCGCGCACGGGCAAACGCCCTTACGCTGTGGTGCAACTGCGGCAGGATGACATTGCCGGTACTTTGTACAACATGGTGGGATTCCAAACCAACCTGCGCTGGCCAGAACAACAGCGCGTCTTCCGCATGATCCCTGGCCTGGAGCAAGCGGAGTTCGTGCGCTTTGGGCAAATGCATCGCAATACCTTCCTCAATGCGCCTGTGCTGCTGCGTCCCACCATGCAATACCGTGGCCGCGATGACCTCTTCTTTGCTGGACAGATCACAGGGGTGGAGGGTTACGTTGGCAATGCTGGGACCGGCCTCCTTGCTGGCATCAACGCTGCGCGCCTGCTGCAGGGAGAACCCCTTTGGGTGCTCCCTTGTGAGACCATGTTGGGGGCACTGATCTACTACATCTGCCACGCCGAGCCGCAACATTTCCAGCCTATGAAGGCTACCTTTGGCCTCCTGCCACCACTTGAGCGGCCTATCCGAGATAAGCGCAAGCGCTACACGGCCTATGCGGTCCGCGCGCTGGAAACGTTGGAGCGTTTCCTGAGCGAACACCCCGATCCCATATTACACACAGTTAAGGAGAGTCAGACGGCGGAGGCCTCTTGACTAACAGAGATAAGTTGCTTGCATCTCTGGCCATCTCCATATTGCTGCTACTTTGGCTGGGGGGATGCTTGGCTGATGGAGCGATAAGCGGGGCAGAGATTCAGCCAGCCCCTACTCCGTTGCAGGCGGAGGCTACTCCCGTGCCTCTGCGCTTTGATGGTGAGGAGGCCATGCGCCACATCTACGCCCAGATGGCCTTTGGCCCGCGCCCCACTGGCTCAGTGGCCCTGCGCCAGACAGCGGAGTACATCCTCGGCACGCTGGCTGACCTCGGTTGGGAGACCGAAGTGCGCTCCTTCACCTATCAAGGGGTTGAGGGGCGCAACCTCGTTGCCCGCGCTGGGGTACAAGGTGGGCCGATCTTCCTCTTCGGGGCGCACTATGACACACGCCGCCGGGCGGATCAGGACCCCTATGCACCCGATAAGCCGGTGCCAGGAGCTAACGACGGCGCTAGTGGTGTGGCCGTCCTGCTGGAGCTGGCCCGTGTGCTAGACCGTGAGGCTATGCAGGGTGAGGTTTGGCTGGTCTTTTTTGACGCCGAAGATAACGGTCATCTGGATGGCTGGGAGTACATTATTGGATCGCGCTATTTCGTGGAGAATCTGGAGATACGCCCCGAGTATGCTGTCATCGTGGACATGGTAGGCGATGCTGAACAGAACATCTATCTGGAGCGTTACTCTGACCCCTTGCTGAGTGCCCACTTGTGGCAGATCGCCGCCGATTTGGGGTATGGGGAATATATTATCGCTGAAGTTAGGCATGGTGTGTTGGATGACCATATGCCCTTCCTTGAGGCTGGCATTCCGGCAGTGGACATCATTGACTTTGACTATCCTTACTGGCACACGACGCAAGACACCACCGACAAGCTAAGCGCAGAGAGCCTTGAGCGTGTGGGGCGCGTGTTGGAGACGTTCCTTGAGGCGGGAGGCCATTATCCCAATCGGCCAGTGGGGCAGTGAGATTGCTTTGTCTGAAACCTGCTGCAGGGAGGGGGTATTGCGTTGACGGTTGTGCACTATACAAGTGATGAAAGGCCACGCGCCTTCTTGGTGGGGCTGGAGACTGGCAAAGTAGCCCTGCTGGATGTGGATTCTTCGCTGGAGGAGTTAGCATTGCTGGCCGACACGGCAGGCTTGCACGTTGTGGGGCAAGCGACCCAGCGTCTGCGGCATCCTGATCCGGCAACGTTCATCGGTAGCGGCAAAGTGGAAGAGGTTAAGCACTGGGTTGAAGAGCTGGGGGTGGACGTGGTCATCTTTGATGATGAACTCTCGCCCCGCCATCAGCGCGAGCTAGAGGAGGCCTTTGGTGAGGATGTGCGGGTGCTTGACCGTACCGCGCTGATTCTGGACATCTTTGCCCGCCACGCCCGCACCCGGGAGGGTGCCTTGCAAGTGGAGCTGGCGCAGTATCAGTATCGCCTGCCCCGCCTGACGCGCCAATGGACACATCTGGCCCGTCAGGCTGGTGGTGCAGCAGGGCGTGGCGGGGTAGCTGGTGTTGGCCTGCGCGGTCCGGGTGAGACCCAGCTGGAGACTGACCGCCGCGAGATACGACGGCGCATTGCCCAGCTGCAGCGCGAGATAGAACGCGTGCGTGCACATCGCGAGCGCCATCGCCAGCAGCGGCGACGTATGGGGATACCGGTTGTAGCATTGGTCGGTTATACCAATGCGGGCAAATCCACTTTGTTGAATGCGCTCAGCGGGTCTCACGTTTATGTGGCTGATCAATTGTTCGCCACGCTGGACCCCACTACGCGCCGTGTGACCCTGCCAGAGGGACGGACGGTGCTCATGACCGACACGGTAGGGTTTATTCAGAAGCTGCCACATACGCTGGTGGCTGCTTTTCATGCCACATTGGAGGAAATCACACAGGCTACTTGCCTGCTGCACATAGTGGATGTGTCACATCCCAACGCAACGGAGCACATCCGCGTTGTTTCGTCAACACTGCGCGACGAGCTAGGCATCCAAGACATCCCTGTGCAGATGGTCTTCAACAAGATCGATCAGATTGACGACGACAACCGCGAGGCCTATGAGCGCCTGCTGGCTGATTTCCCTCAAGCGGTGTCCATATCCGCCTTGCATCACCAGGGGCTTGATCGCCTGCTTATGGCTGTGGAGGACCTCCTCGCAGAGCGCCAACTACGTGTCACTGTGCGCCTTCCTTATGCACAGGGAGCGCTCATCGCACGCTTCTACGATCTGGCTAGCGTGGAGGCAGAGGCCCATGAGGCCGAGTACGTGGAATTAACCGGTGTTATGGATGCACGCCATCTCGGCCCCTATCAGCCCTATCGGGTGAGGTGAGAATGTGACCGCACCTCTCCCTGATGTGAACTGGCGTGAACTTGTGAAGCAGATCGCCAGCGATAGAGTGTCAGGTGCCGCCCCGCTGGCGCGGGAAACCGCTCATGCTCTGCTGATGTTTATCCGTCAAGCGAATCCTGCCGACCTTGCCGCTCTACATGCCGGCCTGCTGGAAATAGCCCGTTGCATCCTCGGCGGCCAGCCTTCTATGGCGCCCGTGTTGCGCATCCTGAATGATGTACTGCTGGCCTGCACAAAAGCCCCAGCGCTTGGTGAGGCGCTGGAGGCGGTGCAAGATGTGTGCCGCACTTACGAGTCGACACTGGTACAGGCGGGGCAGCATATCAGTGAGCATGTACGGACGCTTCTGGGGTCGGCGGCCCGTGTGGTGACGATCAGCCATAGCAGCGTGGTGGCGCGAAGCCTGATAGATGCTCATCAAAGTGGTTTGAACCTGCAAGTGGTGTGTTTGGAATCGCGCCCCCGCTTTGAAGGGCGCACATTGGCGACCTATCTGGCAGAGCATGGGCTGAGGGTGGAAATCGCAGTGGATGCGGCAGCCTATGACGTGCTGAGCGGAGCTGACCTGTGGCTGGTGGGAGCAGACAGCCTCACTGAGCAGGGGGTGGTGAACAAAGTGGGCACCGCACTGTTGGCGGCAGCAGCACGGGAACAAGGCGTGCTGGGTTATGTTCTGTGCGATCGTAGCAAGCTTTGGCCTGCTGTGTTGGGTGCGCCGCCAATTGTCGCGCAGGACACTGCTGAGGTGTGGCCCCATGCACCTGCCGGAGTGCTGGTCCACAATCATTATTTTGATCTCACACCCTGGCACTTGATCGCGGGAGTGGTGGATGAGGAAGGTGTGCAGCCACCTCATCATGTTGTCCGTATGTGCCGTGGGCTGGCGGTAGATGAGGCGTTGGCCGCAATCCTATCTGTGCATCAGTGATTTCGTGTAGTCATCAACGCTCTTTCTCTCCGATGAGAGGTGAGATATATCCAAAAAACAGGAACTATCTTTGCGGCAAGTTGAGAAGCAAAAAGCGAAAAGTGGGCCTGCAGATGTAAGATTGTCACTTGTGTTGGGGTAGGGGATTTCGTGTAGTCATCAACTTCTGATTTATCCTCTCTGCTTTAAGGTGTCTTTGGGAAAGCCAATAGGCTACACGAAACCCCATGGTGTCCTGTGTTATTGGGGTATGGTGAATATAAGAGCTGGCATCTTTGCCGCATTCTGAGGGGTGGTGGTACAATGCCCACCACACCAGGTGGCCTATCCGCCTACCGCGCTGAGCAGGGCAGCCATGAACGCAAGCGATGTTCCGAGGACACTCCAAGAGGCAATCGCCCACTATCTGAACCGGGTGGACCTCACTCACTCTCCCCAAGTAGGCGCTGCCTACACGCAGGCTCTCAACCTGTTCCGGCAGATGCTACACTCCCAACTGCACCTGGATGCCCAGCGCGAGCCGATCACCAACCTCAGCATAGCATGGGGACAAGCCTATCTAACCTACTTGCAGAGCGCGGTTCCGTAGAAACCGAGCACCTGTACTCCCGCGCACTGGTGGATTTCTTTGACTATGCGGAAAAAAAAGGCTGGGCAGCCGTCAACGCAGCCGAGATGGCCGCCTACGTGGCTGCCCACCGCCGCCCCAAGGAACACAACATCCCCCACCCCCCGCTGGAGGCCATAGACCGCCTGCTGGCCTATGTCGCTGCTGTCCCTGTGCCTAGTGGCTCACACACCAGTGAACGCGAGCGCCTACGTGTCTTGCGCGACCGCGCTTTCCTCCTCACGCTAGCTGAGACAGGCCTCAAGGTCTCGGAAATCTGCGCCTTGCGCAGGCGCCACTTCAGGGCAGAGGCACGCGCCATCCAGTTGGATGACGAAGGCCCCACCTTACGGCTTACCCCCATCACCTCACAGGCTATCAGCACTTACCTGCGCGAGCGGGTCAAATTGGATACCAGCCAGACACTCCAGCCGTCTGCCGATCTGCCACTCTTTGCCCGTCATGACAAGCGCGCGGGCAAGCGCGTGCTACCTTTCACGCGCTGGACCTCCGCGAACATCATTGAGAGCTGGACGCGCCTCGCCTTACCCGCCGCTGAGCGTGCCGCATTGGAAGCCACAGGCAGGCACATCACTGCCCAGACCTTCCGACACTACTTCGTCATTAACACGCTTGCACAAACCCGAGACCTTACCATCACGCGAACCCTCGCCCGCCACGGTGATCTCTCCACCACGCGACGCTACCTGCGTGCTCTTGCCAGCATAGAGTCCGCGAGTCAGGAGAGCGAGGAAGAAAACAAGCCAAACGAGGTTGTTGGCCCATAAATCACGGAGCAGACGACAATGTCCACAGCCACCCCCACCGAGGAAAAGCCCCTGCCACTGCTTACCAAGCTCGTATACGGCACTGGCGATTGGAGCATGGCCAGCTTCAACACCATCCGCCAAATCTTCTACGCCATCTTCCTCACCGACGTTGTTGGCTTAGCTCCCACGCTGGCATCATTTGCCGCGCTGGTAGGGATCATCTGGGATGCGGTAAATGATCCCCTTGTGGGCACGTTGAGCGACCGCGTGCGCACCCGCTGGGGACGGCGGCGACCCTTCCTGCTAATCTTTGCCATTCCCTTCGGCGCTGCTTTTGTGCTCTTGTGGTGGGCACCTCCGTGGCAGAGCCAGATCGCACTGATGGTGCACGTCACCATTGCTTACATGCTTGCCGACATGCTGCAGACATTGGTAGTTGTGCCCTTTCTCTCCCTCACACCCGAGCTGACAGAAGATTACGACGAGCGAACGTCCATTACTACCTACCGTATGCTCTTCAACCTCATCGCCTCGCTCGCGGCTGCAGCGGGAGCACCAGAGATCGTTGCCAGCTTTGATACGCCACAGCGCGGATACCTCATGATGGGGCTGATCTTCGGCGGCCTTGGGGCACTGCCTTTCCTTGTCATCTTCCTCACCACACGTGAGCGGAAAGAGCACCTCAGTGTCTCCAGGTTCAGCATCCGCGACTCTCTCAAGGCAGCATGGCAGAATAGACCTTTCCGCGTTGCAACCGCCGTCAACCTGCTGAACTGGGTCACCTTTGACTTGGTGGCTCTGATGTTGCCTTTCTTCCTCCGCTATTGGGTTGACGGCGGGGAGCAATACCACCAGATGCGCCTCCCCCTTATCGGTGCCGCATTGACCACTGAGTCGGCGGTCTTCTTCGTTCTGCTGACGACGGCCATCGTCGCCCTGCCCTTATGGGCCTATCTGGCCCGCCGCTGGGGGAAGCGTGACGCCTATATTGCGGGAATGTCCTTCTGGGCTATCGTGCAACTGCTGATCATCACCATCATGCCCGGGCAACGCACATTCATCCTGCTCCTCGCCTTCTTTGCTGGCATCAGCGTCTCAACCGCCCACGTGCTACCCAATGCCCTCTTTCCCGACGTGCTGGAGTGGGACGAGCTGCGCACCGGCCAGCGCCGTGACGGCATGTACTATGGATTGCTGAACCTCATGCGCAAACTCACCAGCGCTGTAGCGATCTTCCTCGCCCTGCAGGTGTTAGGCCTGTTCGGCTATCAGGCTCCCCCCGAAGGCGCAACGGTATTCCAGCAGGCGCCACACACCCTGCTGGCCATCCGTATCTTGACAGGGCCCGGTGGTGCGCTCCTGTTGCTGGGAGCTATCGCTACGGCTTTCTTCTACCCCGTCAGCCGTGAGCGGCACGCCCGCATACGGCGCCTGCTTGCCCGCCGTCGTGCACGGCAGGTCCCCCAAACCTCCCAACTGTCCCCTGTCGCCACACCAGCTGCTCCAAAGGTGGACAAATGAGGGTGCTGACACACAAACGGCGTGCCCGATGGCTCAGCATACGGCCGCTGATCGTTGCCGTTACCCTGATGGCCTTCCTGCTCATCGGCATATTTGCCCTGATCATTGCCCTTGTGATTGCCTTCGTTCCCGCCGCGAGTGAGTCGCCTTTCCTGCTCATTGCTATGGCTGCTGCGTCAATCATCGTTGGGCTGCGCATTGGTAGCCTAATGTCTCGTAGGACATTGCCCCACACTATCCTGGAAGCTGCACTGAAGGGATTCAGCGCCGAGACAAGGCTATATAACTATTGGTTACCAGCCAACCACGTGCTGATCAGTCCACACGGCATCTTTACGCTCACGCCGTATGACGGGAGAAGACCCCTAACTCTCGCAGGGAGTGCTCCCACAAAAGAGGCTGCCCGCCTGTTAGAGCGTGCACGAGCAGAGGCCCAGCGCACCCAAGCTTGGCTCAGCGATCACTTGGGGGAACGGGCAACCGTGCAACCCGTGATCGTGTTGACCAACCCGCGCGCCTCTCTCACAGCAGAGGACACACTGGACATCCCCGTCCTCTACGCCGACAAGCGCAAGCCATCGCTTAAAGCCTATATTCGCAACCAAGCGCTCCCAACCCTCTCTGCCAGAGCCATCGCACGGCTGGACGAGATACTCCACATTCCCCATGCTCCTTAAGCGGGCACCTATGCGCAAACTGCCTACTCAAAGGGATAAATGGCTCATAGCGCTGACTGTCCTACTCGTTGGATTTGGCCTGCGCGTCTACCGTATCCACACCCACGCCTACAGCGGGGATGAGGCCTTCAGTGTAATCAACTGGACGCGGGCCTCGTTGGACTATCTCCTCCATACCGTGGCTCTCATTGACCCTCAGCCCCCAGCCGTGCTGCTCAGTTTCTACGGCTGGGTGCGCCTGGTGGGCGATACGGAGCTAGCGACCCGCATGTTATCCGCACTGGCCAGTACAATCACACTGGCCACTACCTATGCCATTGCTCGTCATCTCACCAACCCACACACGGCACTGATAGCGCTGATCCTTACTGCCGTCAACCCCTTTCAGATTTGGTATGCTCAAGACTTCCGCAGTTACAGCCTGTGGTTCTGCCTCAGCGCCCTCTCAGTGCTCTCCATGCTGAGAGCACTTGAGCAACCGCAACACCTGCGCCGATGGGTAATCTACGTCGTAGTGGCCGCAGCCGGCGCCTACACGTTCTATCTAGAGGGTTTTTTCCTCATTGCCCAGAACCTTTTTGTCCTGCTGGCCGAAGTTCGCCGCAGGCCGCATCTGCTGAAGCGTTGGGCTATAAGTCAGGTAGCGATCCTGCTGCTGTTGCTCCCTTGGTTCCTCCGACCATCCCTACGACAGAGCGGCTACCTACCGACGGCAGGCCCTCCCAATTTCCCTTGGGCGTTTGAGACCCTGCTCTTCGGCGAGACATTACCTGCGTGGTTGAAACCCCCGTTGCTCACTGTAGCCAGCCACACCTTTACCCCCATCGCCCTTGTGGCGATGCTCCTGACAGCCTGCGGTCTGATTGTTGCCGCCCATCGCCGCCGTCTGTTGACCTTCCTCGCGCTCTACAGTTTGCTGCCCATCGCCCTGCTGGGAACGCTGGCGGCCATCACACAGCGCGGATACTTCCGCCCGCGCTATGTAGGTGCAGCATCTATCCCATTGATCCTCACCTCAGCCGTCCTGCTAAGTACCATCCCGAGCAGTAAGCCACTAACACGCCTGCCCAAGGCCCTACTGGGAAGCGTGTTAGCGACTGCCATCTTCACCACATGGGGGACAAGCCTGTGGACTTATTACTTCGTCCAGCAGAAGGCCCCTCTCTGGCGCGAGATCGCCCAAATGTTGGCGGAACAGGCCACATCAGCGGATGTAGTCATCCGCAACTTTCCCGATCCAGCCTTTGACTACTATTACACAGCTCCGGCGCCTGCGGTGCTCCTGCCTGCCTACGCTGGTGCCCCACCTGCCGAGACGGAGCGCACACTCGCCGACCTGTTGGAGCACCGTAACTACCTCTGGTTCCTGCCTGTGCCGTCCGCCACCTTTGACCATGACCAAATCGTCGCCCGCTGGCTCTACAGCCACGCACAGATCATCTCTGAGCAATGGATCGGAAATTCACACCTGCTCCAGTTCGCCGCTCCCGAGGCCAGACCAGAACAGATCGCCATACCGCGCCCCATCATGTTTGCCCCTGTAGCGCAACTGCGCGGCTATCGCATCACACCACCCCAGGGAACGTGGAATACGGGCACCACGCTGTACCTTGAGCTATTCTGGGAGCCTCTGGGTCAGAGCGAAGTGCCATTGACAGTCTTTGTCCATCTGCTTGGCCCCCCTCGCCCAGACGGCTCCCCATTGTGGGCACAGGATGACCACCCTCCTCTGCACAATCTCACTACCACCCAGGACTGGCATTCTGGCAAGCTGCTGCGTGACATTTATGTACTCACTCTCCCCACCAGCCTGCCAGAAGGGGAATACGCCATCGCTGTTGGTTTTTACGACGCAGCGACCGGTGAACGGCTAGCCATTGATCCCTCTATTCCTCAGAGCGAACCACAAGGAGCCACCCTCCTCACTTTCACGCGCGACGACCTGGGTAACTAAAGCAACGAGGCCTGCCCTTCTCAGAGCAAGCCCCGTTTATCTGCGCCGGCGATGATCGGTGTCAGTTCAGCCCATCTCGTCCAGCCGCTTCTGCCATTTAGCGACCAGCCGCTCGTAGGCAGCCTCGCTGATCTCACCCTTGGCCAGCCGCACATCCAACTCATCCAACAGTGCCTGAATTTCCTCACGCGTCCGAGGGGCCTGCACGCCACTCGGCTCAGCTTCAGGTTGCTGTTGTTGCTGTTGCTGCTGGAAGGCACCCGCCATCATCTGCCCGAGGCCCAGTCCAGCTCCTAACCCTACGCCGGTCCCTGCAACGCCAGAGGGATTCTGCGCCGCATCACGCAGCGCATCAGCAGCCTGAAGAGCCTGATAGGTTGCCACGTCCAACAGACCCATCGCCCGCAGGTCTTCCGCTGTCGTTCTGGCTGCGGAGAGCGGCTTCATCTCAAAAGACTTGAGGGTCAGGCCGACAGCCTCAAACTTATCGCGCAGGCGCACCAAAGCTGCCTGCTCTATCTCGTTGATCATGCGGTTGAGTGCCATCAGGTCGCCCGGCGCCTGTGTGGCGATCACATCTTGCAGCTCGCCCAACACCATGGTCAGCAGCCGCTCATGGATATCGCTCAAACGCACAATCGGCTTGCCGATAGCGTACTGCTTGGCAAAGCGCTGCGGATCACCAATCTTGAAGTCCATCACGCCATGCCCTTGCAACAGCAGCCACCCGAGGCCTTTCCCCGGTGTCTCTAGTGCCAGTGGTTGGGTAGTACCCCATCCCACTTGGGGGAAATCCGCCGTGTTGATGAAATAGACCTCAGCGGTAAAAGGCGATTGGTTGTTGAAAGCCTTGCCGATAAGGTCAATCAGCAAAGGGATGTTGGCCGTTGTAATGGTATGGGTGCCGGGCCCCAGCACATCAAGCGCCTGGCCACCACGGACAAACACCGCTGCCTGATTCTCACGCACCACAACCTGCGAACCGATGCGAAAATCGCCGCTGCCGCTCTGCGGTTCACGCCAAGCCAGCTCTTCACTCCCCACATTGGGGTGCTGCACAAGGTCCAGAATGCGAGCCATCTCCCCACCTCCCCTTTAAGAATCGCTATCCACTACTTGCTCCGCATCAGCTATGTTCTGTATAGCCTCCGCTCGGCGCTTAAAAGTGTTGTTGGCTTCCGTGATCACAGCGTCAAGCTGGTGTAACACTCCTTCCACCTCGCCACTGCTGAGGGCCTCCTCAAGCTGTCTAAGGCCTTCGGAGAACTGCTCATAGTAGGCCAGCAAGGCATTATCAAAAGCATAGAGGCGCGCCAATGCTTCCTCCCTCACTTTGATTGCGTCAAATAGCCCAGCATAGCCCTGCGTCGCGCTCTCAATGCGGTCAATGAAGATGCGCAGCTTGGTATCAACCGTTTGGGCGCGTTCCATATGGTGCAACCCACCACGGTTGACCAACTCATTCTGCAGACGGCCAAACTCGGTGAGCAGCTCGCCGAAAACCCGCACCAGGTGTTCACGCAGCAAGCGATCGGCTGCCCGCCGATCCTGCTTCTCAAAATACCCCTTGAAGCCGGGTATCTTGCGGACAAGGTCCTCTAACGTGCCCTGCTCTTCTGTAATCCGTTGGAAGAAGTTCACCATCCTCCGCTCCTTTCACGATAGGAAGTACTCCGTCCCACAGTACGGACACTTAACCACACCCCTACCTGCCAATGAGAGCTGCCCTCCGCAATTTTTGCACTGCTCAAGGCCACGCAGCGCAGAGGCCTCCGCAGAATAGAGCACGCCATCATTCCAGTTAACGTAACCGCTGAATACCCCCATCCCCACCAACCTGTAGACAAGGTCTTGGACGGTGGGGAGGTCCGCCTGTAGTTCAATAGCCAAGTCAGAGACGTTGACCATACCCCGCGTTCTGACCATGTCAAGGATCTTGCGCTGCTTCTCGGCAACGGCCTGCTCGGCTTGCTCACTGCGGCTACGCGTGATAACCAGCACACCGCCAGCAGCTAAAGGCCCTACCAGCAGAAGCAGCAACAAGCCGAAGCCAAGGATGGCCCCAGCAGGTTGCAGGCTCCCACTGGCCAAGCCGCTACCAAGCAGAGCAACGCCCACCGCCAAAATCCCTGTCGCTCCGACCAACAGAAGAACGCCCACTGTACGGGTCATAAAAAGCTCCCCTTCCTTGTAGCCACCAGGTGTAGCCGTTTACCCAAAACCAGCGCCGCCTCCGCCGCCACCTCCGCCGCCGCTGAAGCCTCCGCCACTAAAGCCACCACCGCTGAAGCCCCTACTGCCAGAACTGGAAGGCACACTGGTGAAGACACGCGCAGTGGTGTTCAGCATGGAAAACAAGCCGTCTGCCATAGCGCTCAGCCCGCCGAACATGCCCTCGGCCATGCCATCCAGCGAGGGAGCGGGCTGCACCGCCTCGCCCCGCAGGTCAGGCAAGCCGCGGGAGGTTGCCGTTCCACCGGCTCCCAACGTTCTGGGTACACGGCGGCCATGGTAGGGTATGCCGACGGGAAAGTACCACGAGGGGATGGGCGTCGTCTCAAGACGCGAGAACTTGTTAACCCATGTCCGCTCCAGCCCAAAGGCGATGGCATAAGGTAGATAGCGGTCAAACTGATCGGCAACCTCGCGCAAGTCCACGAAGCGCTCTGCCTCGCGCAGGTAGGTTCTAAAGGCCTCCCACTTAGCAGCCTCTTCCGCGCCCTTGCGCGTTTTAGTCGGCATGGCACCGCTGGTGATCATCAGTGCTATAGACACTATCCCCAGTGAGACAAAGGGGCAGAAAACAGCATTGATGCGATCCGCCAGCCCGGCTAAGGCGCAGAAGCCCACCCCTACGCTCAGCACCAAGCCGGCAATGCCCAACAACAACCATCGCTGGCGCACTGCCTGAGGGCTGGCTGGGAAAAGTCCCTCCTTGACGACCTCCTTGTAGAGCTCACGCTGCAGGCGGGGGATGGCCTTGTAGAACTTATTACGCAAATCCTCAAGCTCCACCTCGCTGCGCGAATTGAACATTTCTTCCAGAAGGGCCTGCTCGTAGGGGCGCAGCGGTTCGTTGAAGTCTTTGCGCCGGTGGAAGATAAAACGCTTAGAAAGGGCGATCCCAAAAACTTTCTGTTCCTCCTCTTGCATATCAATCGCCCCGCGCCGCGCAAGGTCAACCAGCGTAGCGATAATGTCCTGCAAGTCTACCCGCTCATCCACCAACGTCCCCACCACAGCGGGCGGTAGATCAGAGGGGGGCTCGCTGAGATAAGTAGGCACTGGTCCCACCTTGGGATCACGCCCTCTGCTCAGCCACAGCAGATAAACGCCCAGTGTCCCACCGATCAAGAGAAGGACCCCCGCACCGCCGAAGAGCAGGTTGAAGATGGGACGTCCCGTCTCATTCCATGCCTGCTCACGCTCATAAGCTTCCTGCCATGAAGGCTTGGCGCTGGGAACATATCCGGCAGGAAAGCGCACTCCCACCTCAAACTCGCGGTTAGCCGGAATGTTGTAAGCCTGGAAAGTCACCGAACGCAGGTCACTGGCAATAGTATAGGTTGCATTGTCCACGCCGAAAAAAGCCGGCTCAATAGAGGTGTCAACCGTGGCCCCTGGTGGCATGCGAACGATCACCGTGGAGGACTCAATAGGAAAGGCGTGATCGGGGCCAACAGCCTTCCAGAAGAAGCGGTCACCGACTTCCGGGTTGATGATCAGCCCTCCGACAACCGTGTATTCCAGTGTGAAGACCCGCGTGGCGTCGCGGGTAGGTGGGTAGAACCAGGTGACCACATATTCGCCATTCTCGTACGTCCAATAGAAGGTGTTGGGCTGTTGGCTGTACGACTGGCTATAAACTACGTTGCCCTCGCGCACAACGAAGTCCTCAATGCTCTCTACCTGGTCGGCTGGGATGTTGCGGTACCCAAAAGTAAAGTCGCCGCCGATAAACTCAATCTCAAAGACTTCCTGAACGTGGAAAGTGCCATCGGCGTTGATCTGGATGTCCGCATCCCAACGGTGCCAGCGCAGCGTCTTATTCTGGGCATATGTCGCCGATGTAGCTAAGAGCGCGACGGTGCATGTTGCAAGGATTACCAGCAACAGATTGCGCAAACGGGTCAGCATGGCTCTCCCTTCGGGGTAGGGCTGAGATCTGCCAGCATTATAGTCCACACAGGGCGCCCCGCGAAAGCCGATTGTCGGGGGGACGTGCGGCTAATATAATCTGCTAGGAACCTCACCGCAAGCGGGGATAACATGGGTGCAAAAGATCAGGGTGCCGATTTATCAAGGAATCGCTATCAAGTAATCCCTCGTACGCTGATCTTTATTACGCATGGCGACGAAGTATTGTTGCTAAAAGGCTCACCCCAAAAGCGCATCTGGCCCGGCCTTTACAATGGGATAGGCGGCCACATTGAACGCTGGGAAACAGTTTATGATGCCGCCAGGCGCGAGATCGCCGAGGAGGTAGGGCTAACTGCCATTGAAGACCTCCGATTGCGCGGCACGATCAACATTGACGTTGGGCAACCAGACGTGGGAATCATGCTCTTTGTCTTCACTGCCGTCAGCCCGACACGAGAGGTACACCCTTCCTGCGAAGGAGACCCCCAATGGGTCAACTGGCGCGTCCTTAACCCATCCACGATGGTTGAAGACCTGCCCATCCTCCTGCCCCGTGTTCTCTCTATGGGGCCTGATGCCCCGCCGTTCTTTGCCCGCTACTGGTATGACGAGGCAGACAGGCTTCAGGTCGCCTTCTCGCCCTAGCGCAGGCCTGTCGCTTGATTAAGGGGTGATGGCATGGGTCGCTCACTGGGGCGTGCCGCCCGTCTGCGTGAAATTGAAAACCTGCTGTTCCGCAGCCCGAACGGCCTGCGTGTTGCAGAGATTGCACGGGCTTGTGGCGTCAACCGGCGTACAGTCTACCGCGACATTGACCTGCTGTGCGAAGCGGGTGTCCCCATCTGGCAAGGCGATGGGCGCTATGGCATCGTCCGTGAGCAGTATCTGGCAACGGTGCGTTTGCGCTTCAACGAAGCGGTGGCGCTTTACATCGCCGCGCGCCTCCTGGCACGCCATGCCGATGAACATAACCCGCATATCGTTTCAGCACTGAACAAGATTGCCACCGCCTTCCCTGATCCGCTGGCCGAGTATCTGGGTCATACTGCCGAGGCAATCCGAGATCGTCCTATCAACACTGCCTTTGTCGCCGTTCTGGAGACCATCACGTTATGCTGGGCCGAGAACCACAAAGTGCGCGTCTGGTATCGCTCACCACGCAGTGGGGCCGTTCACGAGCGCACCCTCTCCCCATATCTTGTTGAGCCTTCCAGCACAGGTGGGGTATATGTGATCGGTTACGACGAATGGGCACAGGACATCCGTACCTTCAAGTTGGAACGGCTGGAGCGCGCCGAGCGCCTACCTGACACTTACACCATTCCGCCGCAGTTTGACCCTACCACCTACCTTGCGGATGCTTGGGGGATCATGTCCGGCGAGATACCAGTTGAAGTTGAATTGCGCTTCTCTGCAGCCGCTGCTCCTCTCATCCGCGAACGCATCTGGCATCCCTCCCAGAGGTTGGAAGAGCTGCCTGACGGCTCCGTTCGTATGATGGTGCACGTGGCCGATCCGCGCGAGATGCGCCCTTGGATCAGGAGCTGGGGGTCGGAGGTGGAGGTGATCAAGCCGCAAGCGCTGCGGCAGGAGATAGCCGAGGAGGCTCGTCGGCTGGCCCAACTCTATAGCCCAGGAAGCGATGGTCATGGACTCTAGGCCGCCCGATCCGCCCGAGGTCCCACTGCCCGATCTGCGCATCGTGCCCATCGGGTGGCTGCTCCCTCATGAGCTGCACGATGAACAACGTGCCGGCCCGCTGGTGCGGCGCATGCGTGAGGATGGGGTACTGCGCAACCCGCCGATCGTCACGCCACTAGGCTTGGGGGACAACCGTTTTGTTATCCTGGATGGAGCCAATCGCGTTGTGGCTCTAGATGTGTTAGGGATCGGCCATGTGCTGGTGCAGGTTGTGCCCTACGAACCGCCCCGTGTGGAGCTGCACACCTGGCACCATGGCCTCTCCCATGTGGATGTGAAAGAGCTCTACCGACGCCTCAAGCAACTTGATGGCATAGAGATCGCTGAGAGCGATATCTTCCATGCGCGGGCTGCGCTGGCGCGCCGAGCCATTCTCGCTTACTGCCTGCTAGCCGATGGGCGTGTCTATACGTTAGCGGGCGGTGGGTTTGACCTCCATCAACGCACCCGCCTGCTGCGCGCCATTGTGGAGAGTTACATAGGTATGGGCCAGCTCAGCCGTCTGAGCACGGATCACCTTGATCGCCTCATGGACCTTTACCCTGACTTGGCGGCAGCGATCATCTTCCCGCGTTATGAACCCGTTGAGATCCTTGACCTGGCCCGCTCCGGCCTGCGGGTGCCCCCTGGCCTCACCCGTCATGTGATCCAAGGGCGTGCCTTGCGCGTCAACTATCCCCTTGAGCGACTGGCAGCCTTGACTGACCTGGAGACCAAGAACGGGGAACTCGCCAAGTGGCTGCAGGAGCGGTTTGGGCAGCGCCGGGTGCGTTATTACGCCGAATCAACCTATCTTTTTGATGAATAGAAGGGTAGAGCTCTGGCCTTTTGTTGCTGACTGTCTTATAATCCCCCAGTATGAACCTAGACCTGATCACCGATCCGGAGCTGGCACCCCGGCCACGTGGGGAGGTGCGCATACGGGAGCTGCGGGTAACGCCTTACCCCGATGGCAGGCGGCTGAGAGTCCAAATCGCGCTCACGCCCTTCATGCCATCAGAGCGTCCCAGCCTGGAGATTGAGGTCAAGCGCTCGGATGGCCTGTTGGCCGCATCAGCAAGCGTCATTGAGAGCATGCACCATCATCTCAGCTTAACCATCCATCTGCGCGAGCAGCGCCCTGCGCCGGGTGAGTACACTGTGCAGGCCGACCTGTACTACGAGCCAGAGCAGATTCAACACAGTGCGAGCTGCTCTGTCACGCTGCCGGGTACTGAGCCATCGTCTCCTTAACGGGTGCACCAGCCTCCGTACCCTGAGAGGTATCCGTGTCTGAGGATCTAGTCGGCAAAACGCTGGGCAAATACGAACTATTGGAGCGCATCGGGCGGGGCGGGATGGCGGAGGTTTACAAGGCATACCACGCCGCCCTTGACCGCCATGTGGCAATCAAAGTGCTCCATCCTTTCCTCAGCGAGGATCCCGCCTTTAAAGAGCGCTTTGAGAGCGAGGCGCGTAACGTCGCCCGCTTGCGCCATCCGAATATCGTCCAGGTTTACGACTTTGAGCATGACACCACCCGCGACCTGTATTACATGGTCATGGAGTACATTGACGGGCCGACCTTGAGCGCCCGCCTGATGGCGCTGGAGTTTCAGGGCCTCAGGTTTCCTATTGCGGAGGCAATAGACATCACTCGCCATCTGGCGGACGCACTTGCCTATGCCCATGCGCGGGGGATGGTCCACCGCGATATCAAACCCGGCAACATCATGTTTGACTCGGACGGGCGCGTAGTGCTGACAGATTTCGGTATCGCCCGCATTGTCAGTGGCCCCTCCATGACAGCCAGCGGCTCTATGGTTGGCACGCCGGCCTATATGTCCCCTGAACAGGGGCTTGGTCAGCCCGGCGACCATCGCTCCGACATCTACTCATTGGGTGTTGTGCTCTATCAACTGGTCACTGGCACAGTGCCCTTCAGCGCAGACACGCCCATAGCGATCGTGCTGCAACACGTCAATGACCCCCTGTTGCCGCCTTCTAGCCTCAATCCTGAGGTTCCCGAAGCACTGGAGCGCATCATCTACAAAGCACTGGCCAAGTCACCGGATGAGCGTTATCAGAACGTTGAGGAGATGAAGGCACACCTGGAGGATCTCGCCAGTGCAGCAGCGGCGTTATCTGCTCCACAGGAAGCGATTCCCGCTGCCATCCAACCCTCTATTCCCGCACCGGTCGCCGTGCTAGAGAGGCCCGGGGAGAAACCTGCCGTCAGCGAGGCATCGCCAGCTGCCAGGGGTAGAGGAGGGACGTGCCTGACATGGCTGCTGGTGATCATGCTCTCGCTCTCTGCGATGGCTTTCGGCACCTACCTGACGCTTGCCGGGCTGCTCAATAGCTATCTGCCGTTTCTGCCCGATGTAGAGATCGTCTTAACGGATACACCCACTCCTTCCCCTACAGCAGTAGAAACTGCCACATCCCCGACTGAGATGCCGCTCTCAGGCGCCGAGGCCACCGCCATCAGCATGACCCTAGAGGCGCTAGGGGCCCTTGTCGCTACACCACAGCCTACCACTCAACCCACACCCGATCTGACGGCCACTGTTCTGGCCTGTGACTACGACTACGAGATCGTGAACCAAACCCCTGCCAACGGGAGCGTCTATCCGGCCCTTACCACGCTGACGTTGCGCCTCACCATACTCAACGATAGCCGCTGTCCGCTGGATGACGATGCCCGGCTGGTCTTTGTGGAAGGCTCGCCGCTTGGGGGCCCAGAGTATGTGGAGTTGAACCGCGCACTGGCCCCCGGTGAGCAGCATGAGATCGTCCTTATGCTACGTACCCCTGCCTATAACCCCGACCATCCAGTCGTCAACAGCACGTGGGTGCTCAGGCAGCCTGATGGCACCCAGATTGGGCCACCTTTGACTTTTGAGTTCATCCTCTTCGCCAGCACGCCCTCAGGAGGCTAGGGAGAGTCGCCGGAGAAAGACGATCGCCGCCATCAAAATATTAGCAAAGTTTATAAAAAGTACAAATATTTTGTAGTTTTTGATAGATAATTTGTGGATAAATGGAGGCTTCATGACATCCCACACGTTCGTACTGCTCCGCCGCATTACCATCGCCTTGAGCCTCTTGGGGCTTGTGCTGGCCGGGTATCTGACAGTTCTCCACTTTGTGCCGAGCAGTGTCCTGTGTACCAGCGGCTGTGATGTCGTCCGCCAAAGCCGCTATGCTGAGGTGGCGGGCATTCCCGTCGCCGCGATCGGCGTGCTGGGCTATATGGCCATTCTGGGCGTTCTGGTGCTGGAGGAACTTGGCAATTCGCTGGCCGAACATGGCCCCATCTTGATCTTCGGGTTGTCACTGATCGGCACACTTTACTCCCTGTACCTGACCTACCTGGAGTTCTTTGTGATCCGCGCCATCTGCCCATACTGTATAGCCTCGGCGTCCATTATGCTTATCATCTTTGGTATAGCGCTGACGCGCATGCTCCATGCGCTGCGTGAGCAAGGGGGGTAACCTCATGCCGCTTTTGCAGCTCGCGCTGGATTACCTCTCTCTACCACCCGCGCTGGCCATGGCTTGCTTGGTGCGCGATGCGGTAGACGTGATAGAAGTGGGAACGCCGTTGTGCAAGGCAGAGGGCATGGGCGCTGTGCGTGCCATCCGCGCCTTATGCCCTGAACACGTCATCCTTGCCGACCTCAAGACACTTGACACTGGCGCGCTGGAAGCCGGCATGGCCTTTGACGCCGGCGCCGATTGGCTGACAGTAAGCGGCAGTGCCCCGCTGGTAACGGTACAGGAAGCACTGCGGGAGGCGTCCGCACGGAACAAAGAGGTGCTCATAGAGCTGACAGGTGTGGCAGATGATGTCCTCACGCGGAGCCAAGAATGGCGCGCGCTTGGCGCGGAACGAGTTGTGTATCACCGCGGTTGGGATGAGGGCAATGTTGGCCAGCGCCAATGGACCGCTCAAGATGGCCATCTCATCTCCCGACTTGCAGAGATGGGCTACAAAGTCAGCGTCGCAGGGAACATAACTCCGGAGCTGCTCCCGCTCTTTAAAGGTGTACCCGTCGCCGTGTTTGTGGTGGGGCGCGCCATCCGTGGGGCTCCCGATCCGCTCGCTGCCGCCCGACAACTCCGAGCGCTTCTCGCTGAGTGGCCGTAAAAGCCGGAACGCGGCCTCGTCCGCGTGGTGCAATAACGAGGACATCAAGGCGTTCCGCCCACATATTATGATGTGACCACTCAGGAGAGCTTTATCCGGCCCCCGGCTGATGTCACTGGGACCCGGGCTATTGTGAGGAAGCCACAAACTATGACTGATGGCGCTCCAATGTGCGCCGCAGGATCTCCTCCTGAATCTGGCGCCGGTCTGCTGCCTTTCGGCGCGCTGACTCTCGCTCCTCGGTTGTCTGGCCGCCCAGTGCCCGCTGCAAGGCAAGCGCCATAGCAGTAGGCAGTTCCTCGGGCTGTGTGGCCGAAGGCGCAGCGACGGGCTCCTGCGGGGTCGGCTTGGTCAAGGCTTTGATGCTGAGGTCTATCTGGTATTTTTCGCGGTCAACACCGATAATCTGCACCTCAACCTCCTGACCTTTCTGGACTACCTCACCGGGATCGCTGACGTACTCATGGGACAACTCGCTGACGTGCACCAAGCCGGGCCGTTCGGCGCCGATGTCTACAAAAGCGCCGTACTTTTCAATGCGCACCACCTTACCCGTGTGCACCTGCCCAACAGCCAGCTCATCCCAGTCTACCGAAGGAGGTTGGATCAGCGTGACATCCAGGCGCGGGATCGTCTTGTCCACATTGAGCACCCACACCGTAACCTTCTGACCCTCGCTGAGCACATCGCTGACGTTCTTGACGCGCCGCCGACGCCGAATTTGAGAGATGTGCAAGAAAGCGTCGCACTCTTCCAGCCCTACGTCAATGATGGCGCCCGCCAGCTGCACCTTCTTGACCACGCCTTTGAGGCGCATCTTGGGGGCAATGTCGCCCAGCGAGGTGGGGGATATCGGTTCAGTCACAGTACCACTCCTCTCCGTGAAGAAATGTGCTCGCCGGGGCGCGAGCCTTGCTACCGACGGGGGATTATACGGCGCAGCGGATAGGCTGTCAACGAAAGGCAGCGCTAGCTCGCCATCCGGCGAAAAGCCGGAGGGTTGCTGCTTTTTAATAAGTCATGATATTGGCGGATATAGCGACTTATCGCTAAGATCCTGCAGTTGCAACAACAATTGATCGCCGCCTGAGGCCCGTGCTACAATGCAGCCGTTACCTTGCTGTGAGGAGTGCTATCGTCATGCGTAGCGACCAACGCGCCATCACTACTACCCACCGCGCTGCAGACCTTCTGGAACGGGCCACCGAAACCTACCTTGCCGGTATGGCCCCCAACACCCAGCGTGCCTATGCCAGCCGCCTCAGTGCCTTTGCGTCTTGGCGCGCCGCACAGGCTCCCGCCCCGCTGGTGGTACACCTCAAACGTTATGTGGCCTACCTTCAGGACGAGCGTGGTCTCTCACCGCGTTCGGTGCAAGCCCATGTGAACACCATCAAAGGGATGCTGCGCACAGCCGCTGCGTTGGAACCAGAATTGGCCGCCGGGCTACCTCAGTTGGAGCTCGTCAAAAGCCCCACTGTGCGGGGTGAAGTGCAAGGGCGGCGCCTGACAGCCCAGCAAGCGCGAGCGTTGCTCAACGCTCCCGGCACAGATACCCTCAAGGGGTTGCGCGATACGGCCATCCTGGCCCTCCTGCTGGTGCTGGGTCTACGCCGCTCAGAGGTGTGCACCCTTACCTGGGGGCACATCACTGAGCTGGAAGGGCACAAGGTGATCGCCAACCTGAAAGGCAAGCATGGCCGCATCCGCACATTGAAGCTGCCCGTCTGGCTGTGGCGCCTGCTTCACCGCTGGGGTGAGGCCGCCGGACTGGATACCACCGATGCCTCACAGCGTGTCTTCGTCCCTATTACCAAAGATGGCCGCGTGCTGCTCCATCGCAAGGGAATTACCCCTCACGCCATCTATAAGATGGTCAATGCCTACACTGCCCGCGAAGGGCTGCCGCCCGTCAAGCCTCATGACCTGCGCCGCACGGCGGCCCTATTGGCGCGGCGCGGCGGGGCTACCATTGAGCAGGTGCAGCTCATGCTGGGCCATGCCAGCCCTCAAACCACCAGCAACTACATCGGTGAAACACTGAACCTTGACGACAACGCCGTAGACTACAACCCGCTACGCTTGTAGCTCTACAGGAGCCCAAGATGCCCCTTGACCTGCGCGTGGACGACGTGCTCACCTTGAAGAAGCCTCACGCTTGCGGGGCAAACGCCTGGCGCATTTACCGCGTAGGAGCTGACATTGGCCTGCGCTGCACAGCGTGCGATCGACTGGTGATGATCCCGCGTAGCAAATTGGAGCGGCGTATTAAACTGATCCAGCGCGGCGACCAGAGCTTCAAGCCCCAACGTTGATTGCTGCACATCCGGATTAAATAACTCAATCACCCCTTTGACAATATCAACTTCTTGGTCATATAATATCAACATAAATGTTGATAACTTTGGGCAGAGCAAGGGAGGAGCTATGTACCCCCTGCCTGGTCAGTGTCCTGTCTGTGGGCATGAGCTGGAGATCACACGCCTGCACTGCCTGAACTGCGACACCAGTATAGAGGGCCACTTTAGCCTTTTGGGGCGTTTGGCGCGCCTCAGCGCTGAACAGCTCCAGTTCGTGGAGACTTTCCTGCGTTGCGAGGGCACTCTCAAGCGCGTGGAGAGAGAGTTGGGTATCTCCTACCCAACGGTGCGCGCCCGCCTGCGGGAGGTCATCCGCACAATGGGCTTTGAGGTGCCCAGTGATGAGGAGGCCGAGGCTGCGTATGTGCTGACAGAAGAAGAGCGTGCGGAGATCCTTGACCGCCTGTATCGGGGCGAGCTGACCTCGGAGGAAGCACTGGCTTTGTTGCAGGGGGAAGTAAGAGGAGGCCGCCATGGCGAGTGAACGGTACGATTTGGGACCGTCTCCTCTTGTGGTCGTGCTGGAGTGCACCGACAGCCTTGACGTCCGAGGCAGCGATCGGGAAGAGGTCAGGGTCCAGAGTCAAGGGGGGTACTGCGACGTACAACGCACTGAGGACCGCCTTGAAGTGCGTTGCGTAGGAGGGTGTACTATCCGTATGCCACAAGGCGGCAACGTGGAGATACACAGTGTGCGCGGTGCCCTGCACGTTCGGGAGGTACAGGGGGATGTTCGGGTCGGTGCCGCTCACGGCATTTGTCAGGTGCGCCATGTGGGAGCATTGTACCTGGAGCGTGCGCACGGCGAGGTGACACTGCGCGAGGTTCAACGGGAAACCAGCATTGGTGTGGTGGGCGGATCGTTGTATCTGCGCGAGATGGGCGGCCCAGTCACCATTGGCGAGGTTGGCGGCGAGCTGCTGGCCCGCGATGTTCCCTACGGGGTTGTGGTGACGCATGTGGGCGGCAACTTGGCCGTGCGTTCACACTTTAAGGCGGAGACCCGCTCTTCCTTCCACGTGGGCGGCTCGGCGCTCTTCCGCCTCCCACCGGACGTGGGCGTCCGCTTTGTGCTGCCTGTGGAAGTGCCTCTCAAACTGGATCGAGGAATAAAGGCCCTCACGGAGGGCGAGCACCGCACTGTCACCCTCGGCGATGGTGCAGCAACAGTGCACATTGAACGGGCAGCCAGCGTGCGCATCAAGCTAAGCGATGATTACCTGCTGGATGATGAAGCCGCCTTCGCCTTCACGGCGTCACGGGAGGTAGACAAGCAGCTCCGCCGCCTGTCAGAATACATCCCGCATCAGATTCGCAGCCGTGTGGAACAGCGTCTTAGCGCAGCCCGCCGCAGGATTGAGCATGCTCAGCGCCGCGCTGAGCGCGCCACTCGTGCAGCACACGGTATGGGTGTGTGGTTCTCCTTCTCCCAAGAAGGGCTGCCGCGCCGTGCAGAGCCGATTAGCGATGAGGAGCGGTTGGCAATCTTAAAGATGTTAGAGGCAGGTAAGATTACCGTTGAGCAGGCACAGGAACTGCTTGATGCGCTGGAGGGAGGAAGCTGAGCACAATGGCCGCCTCCCTGGCCCGCCCTCGCCTGGCCCGCCAACGAGGGGATGGATTGCAGCCCACCAATCCAGTGCGCGATCTGCGCCAAATCGCTGATCTGATTGAGACCTGCTTTGGCCCCGATCTGGATGCCGGAGGGCGCTCGGCAGTGTCCGAGATGAAACTGCTGGCGCGGCTGACGCCCTTGCTGTGGCTGATGTCCTTCCTGGATGTGGAGGGAAGGGGATTAGGTCGGGGATATGTATGGCGTGTCCGCAACCGCGTGGTGGGGAATGTGAGCATCTATCAGGGAGGCACACATCCCTATCTGGGACGCGGCTGGCTGATCGCCAACGTGGCTGTGCATCCCGATTACCGTCGGCAAGGCATCGCCCGTGCCCTCATGCAGGCGGCACTGCGCATGGCCTTTAGGCATGGGAGATGGGCAGCACTGGAAGTTGAAACTGGCAACACAGCAGCTCTTGCACTGTACGAAAGCCTCGGTTTTGAGCGCTTTGAGACACTGGCTCAGTGGCGGACAAACTGCCTGTATGCGGACCGCCTGCCAGCACCGGATGGGTACGCCCAAGCTGTCCGGATGCGTCGGGGGAGCGAAACAGCAGCAGAGTCTGACCTGATCTACAACCGCGCACGGCAGGGCGGTATGGCCTGGACACGCCCCATTGAGCCAGCCGACATCGCCAGCGGCCTGTTGGGAACACCCAAAGAGCATTGGATCTTGCCTGCGCCCGGCAGACTGGGGGCTTTAGACGGTGTGCTATGGGTAGAATCGTGTGGCTGGCGGCAAGCCCGCCTGACGCTCTTCCTGGACCCTATCCTGGACGATGCGGCGGCGCGGCGGGCGCTGCTGGCGCGTGTATTGGGGCGAGAGAGCCTCAGAGGGCGCGCTTTGCGCCTTGAGACGGTCGCTGACGATCCCCCTGTGGATGACCTGCTACGGGAGGCAGGCTTCTACCGTGAGCGCTGCCTGATCCAGATGCGCAAGGTAGCCACAACCTGAGGAGGGAATGTGATGTCCACTGCGGAAGAACGGTTAAAAATCCTCAGCATGATCGCCGAGGGCAAGATCACCGCCGAGGAGGGGGCACAGTTGCTCAAGGCGCTGCAGAGCGCTGCAGGGCGTACCAAAGGCGCTGGCCCTGCAAGTGTAGGCGAGCCGCGCTACCTGCGGGTGCGCGTCACGAGCACTGAGACAGGGCGCGTCAAGGCTAACATCAGCATACCCATGAGCCTGCTGAACGTTGGCTTACGCATGGGGGCGCGTTTTGCCCCCAACCTCGGAGACGTAGATTTTGGAGAAGTGATGGAGGCCATCCGCAGTGGAGCACGCGGCAAGATCATAGAAGTAGAGGACGAGGAAGAAGGCGAGCACGTTGAGATCTTTGTGGAGTAGCACAGCCCGCTGCGCAGGGGGCTATTCCTCAGGCCAGGAGGGCGGAGAGGAATAATAATCCTGCGCCTCGTCGGCGACACTCCCTTCTCCCTCTTCAGCCATGGCTCCCAGCACTTGCCCCGCAAAACGGCACAGTAGCGTTACCAGTGCTTGATCGGTGACATTGAAGGGCCTGCCATCCTGCCTGTTGACGATCTCCAGTACACCCAGCAGGCGCCCGGCGCCAACAACAGGCGCGGCCAACACGGAAACTGTCCCACGTGGTGTCCCCTCAAGGCCAGCGTAGAAGCGATCGTCAACAGTAGTATTGTTCACAATAGTCGGCTGAAGGTGATAAGCCACCCAACCGGCAATGCCTTTGCCGATCGGTATGCGGCGGTCCTGCAGCGGGCGTTGTGTGTCCCCTCTGGTAAGCACGAAGACTAATTCGGCAGTGTCCTCGTCAACGACGAGCAGAGAGCCATCCCGCGAGTTGACCAACGCTAGCGCATTGTAGAGGATGCGGTCCAACAGTTGCATGACCTCCTCACGGGGGTCAAGCTGGTCAATGGCCTCGGCCAGTGCCTGGATGGCTTCTACATATTGGCGGAGCGTGTTTAATTCCTCATTTAGCCTCTCGTTCTCCTCCTTGAGCCGGGCCACCTCGCGCTTAAGAAATTGGCTCATCTCGCTCATGTCCGCGCCTCTCTTGTGCTGAGCACACGATAACCATCAGTATTGGCACTGGTGCCAGTCTATCATAGTCTCAGTGGCGAGACAAGGTTCTTTAGCTGCATGAGGCTTGGATTGCAAACTGTAACTACCCCGATCTATACTGATTTTGATAAGGGAGGAGGGATTTGGGGCCTTAATGAGGTACCAGGAAACTGCCCCAAGACGCATATGGCGCTGACCATCATCCCAACCTTTGAAGAGCTCATTGAACCCATCCGCGACCTGCCGATGTCGGAGCGCACCATCCTGCGGCGAGCCTATGAGTTCGCGCAGAAAGCGCACGCCGGTCAGAAGCGCAAGTCGGGGGAGGATTATATTGTCCATTGCGTAGAGGTCGCCCGTATCCTCATTGACCTTGGCCTTGATACTGCCACCATCGCTGCCGGCTTGCTGCATGATGTCGTGGAAGACAACGAAGATGTCCGCTTAGAAGACCTGCGGCAAGAGTTCGGGGACGAGATCGCTAACCTTGTCGCAGGTGTGACTAAGATGGATCAGGTGCCGCTCAGCACCGATCACGTCCCTAAAGGCAAACCGCGCGACCGAGAGGCTGAGTTCCTGCGCAAAACACTGCTTGCCATGAACGACGACGTGCGCGTGATCCTCATTAAGCTGGCCGACCGCCTGCACAACATGCGCACGCTGGGCCACCTCTCACGCGAACGGCAGTTGGAGATGGCGCGTGAGACGATGGAGATTTTCGCTCCCCTGTGCAGCCGATTGGGCATCTGGCAGTGGAAGTGGGAGCTGGAAGACCTCGCCTTTCGCTACCTTGAGCCAGAGCGTTACAAGCACATTGCCCGGTTGATTGATGAGCGCCGGGCCGACCGCGATTACTATGTCAACCAGATCGTCAAACGGGTGAAAGACATACTGGAGCGGCACGGCATCCGCGCCGAGGTCACCGGCAGGTCCAAGCATATCTACAGCATCTGGCGCAAGATGGAGCGCCGGGGATTGTCCTTTGAGCAAATCTTTGACATCCGCGCGATCCGCATCATCGTCCCCGATGTTTTCACCTGTTATCAGGTGTTGGGCCTCATCCACCAAACATGGCGCCCCATCACGGGCGAGTTTGACGATTACATCGCAGCGCCAAAAGACAACTTCTACCAATCGCTACATACGGCGGTGATTTTGGAGGACGGCAAGACACTGGAGGTCCAAATCCGCACCCCTGAGATGCACGCCCACGCCGAGTACGGTGTAGCTGCACACTGGCGCTATAAAGAGGGTGCCTCCGGCGTTGACGAGGCCTTTGAGCGCCGCCTCAGGCACCTGCGGGAGCTCATGGAGGTTGGCCAGACGGCCAAAGACGCCAACGAGTTCCTTGAGGCGCTGCGCAGCGATGTGTTCAACGACCGCGTTTACGTCTTCACTCCCCGCGGCGATATTGTGGACCTGCCCGCCGGCTCAACCCCTATTGACTTTGCCTATCATATCCACACCGATATCGGCCACCGCTGTCGGGGGGCGAAGATCAACGGCAAGCTGGTCCCGTTGGACACGCCGCTCAAAGTGGGCGACCGCGTGGAAATCCTGACAGCCAAACGCGGCGGCCCTAGCCGCGACTGGCTAAACCCCAGCCTGGGGTACGTCAAGACCAAGCGCGCCGCGGAGAAAATCCGCCAGTGGTTCCGCAAACAGGACCGCGACAAGATGATCGCCCAGGGCCGCGAGATTCTGGAGCGCGAGCTCAAGCGGCTGGGGGTGGAAAAAATGTCACATGAGCAGGTCGCGGAGCTCTTTGGCTTTGACCGCGTAGATGAGCTGCTGGCCCAGATCGGCTTTGGCGATATCAACCCCCAGCAGATCGCCACCAAAATCTTGGAGTTTGAGCGTAGCAATCTACCCCCTGAGCCGATGGCAGTCCCGGAAGAAATCGCGCCCCCCGCACAGCGCACAGCCAGAGAGGTCCGCATTCAGGGGACAGCGGGGATGCTTACTAATCTGGCGCGTTGCTGTAACCCGGTGCAAGGCGATCCTATCATCGGCTACGTCACACGTGGGCGCGGTGTGACCATTCACCGTCAGGACTGCCGCAACGTGCTCAACACGCGGGAGCCAGAGCGCCTGATCGCGGTGGACTGGGGCGGTGGGCAGGAAGAGCGCTATCTGGTGCGGGTGGTGATCCGTGCCTACGACCGCGAGGGGTTGATGCGGGATATCGGCGCTGCCGCTGCCGATGAGCATGTTAACATCCGCGATTTTAGGGTGCTCACCCATAACCACATCGCCACCTTCCACGCCGTGATGGAGGTCCAAAGCGCTGCCCAGCTAAGCAACGTCCTGCTGCGTATTGCACGGCTGCCCAACGTGATTGAGGCACGGCGCTCCACAAGTTAGCTCAAACTTGCCCAACGAGGAGAGGATGGCCGATGGCGTTACCATTGGAAGGCAAAGGCCTCTTTATCTGGAAGGTTCACAACTGCGAGGGAGGTGACCCAACGGCCATCCTCAACCGTGCCCGTGCAGCAGGCCTTACACATGTGCTGATCAAAGTCGCGGACGGCCCGCGCGCCTACAATGTGGATTTGGCAGCTCCGCTTGTGGAGGCACTCAAGGGGGCTGGCATCAAGGCTTGGGGATGGCAGTTTGTCTATGGCGATGAGCCCTTTGGGGAAGCGGATATTGCCGTACACCGTATCCGCACTTTGGGGCTGGATGGCTTTGCCATCAACGCCGAAACAGCCTACAAGGGTAAGCACGCCGCCGCCAGCGCCTACATGGACAGCCTGGCATCACGGGTGGATGTGCCGCTTGCCCTTAGCTCCTTCCGCTACCCGACCTATCACGCGACCTTCCCCTGGACGGAGTTCCTGAGCCGTTGTGATCTCAACATGCCGCAGGTTTACTGGGTGCAGGCTACCAATCCCGCCCAGCAGCTTGATCGCTCCGTTGCCCAGTTTCAAAACGTCTATCCGGTTAGGCCCATTGTCCCCACCGGCGCTGCTTACGCAGAATATGGCTGGCGTCCCACCGCGGCGCAGGTGCGGGAGTTCCTTGCTCATGCGCGTGAGATAGGTCTATCAGCGGCCAACTTTTGGAGCTGGGATTATGCCGGTAGCAGCGCCGGGCGCGATCTCTGGGATGCTATCGCCGCTTTTGATTGGCCGGTCAGCACCCCCACACTGGACATAGTGGATAGGTTAGTCAACGCGCTCAACCGGCAGGATGTGGATGCCCTCATCAGCCTGTACCAGCCGAACGCCATACTGGTCACCTCTCGTGAGACGTTGCAGGGGCATCTGGAAATCCGTCAATATTATCTCAACCTGTTGGCTGCTCAATTACCACAGGCGCGCTTTGTGTTGGAAACGCGGGTGATTGATGGGAATATCCGCCACATCAAGTGGGATGCTGTTGGTGCTGCCAACGGCAAGTCTGTCAACGATGGGCAGGACACCATCGGTCTGCGCCAAGGGTTAATTCAGTATCACAGTAGCGTCTATCGGATCGTCTAGGATCCCCGCTCAGCCCGTCAACCCCGCGCGGATAGCTTCAACCACGCGGCCCTGCACGGCCTGCCGAGCCTGCCGCACTGCATTTTTGATGGCAAGCGCGTTAGAACGCCCATGCCCGATGATCACCACGCCGTCCACACCTAGCAAGGGGGCACCGCCGATCTCAAAGGGGTCCACCCGCCTGCTCACCCGTCCGAAGGCCGGTTTAGCGAGCAACCCTCCAATGGCTGTAATAACCCCTGCCTTAATCTCCTGACGCAGCAGCTTGCCCACCATGCCAGCCGCCGCCTCAATGCTTTTGATGAAGATATTGCCAGTAAAACCGTCATGGATAACCACGTCCGTTGCGCCAGAGAGCACCTCCTTCGGTTCCACGTTGCCCACGTAGTTGAGGCTGCTTAGCGCACGTATCAGTGGTGTGGCTTCCTTAATCAGTTCGTTGCCCTTGCCCTCTTCCTCGCCGTTGCTGAGCAACGCCACGCGCGGCTGCTGAATGCCCATCGCTTGCTCAGCATATAGGCTGGCCATCATCGCAAACTGCACCAGAAACTCCGGCTTGCAGTCCACGTTGGCCCCTACATCAGCAGATACCACATAGCCTTTCAGGTGGGGGAAGATGGCCGTCAGCGCCGGACGTTTAACTCCCCGAATGCGCTTGAGCGTGTACAGCGTAGCGATGGTCAGCACCGCGCCGGTGTTGCCTGCTGTCACGAAGGCGTCTGCCTCCCCGCGTTGTACCATCCCTAACCCCACGTGCATAGAGGAGTTGGGCTTTTCCTTAGCAGCTTCGGTAGGTTTGTCGGCCATCTCAATCACCTGGCTGGCGTGCACGATCTCCAGCTTGAGACCGCTGGTATCATGCCGGGCGAGCTCTGCCTCAATGCGAGGGCGGTCACCGACGAGGATGATTTCATCGCCCCATTCTCGTGCTGCCAACACAGCCCCCGCCACATCTGGGACGGGGTAATCATCGCTGCCCATTGCATCTACAACGATGCGCATCTTTGCTCTCCCTCAGATGGGCTCCGCTGCTGCCGTTCCCTGGGGTAAGGTCTTTGACAGGCCCAGCGGGCATGATATAATGATTCATGTAGTGCCCCGGTGGCGGAATTGGCATACGCGGCAGGTTGAGGGCCTGTGCCCTTTGGGCGTGGAGGTTCGAGTCCTCTCCGGGGCACCTCGGTAGCCTGTCTCCACAATGAGGCAGGCATTTTTGCTCTCTCACTCCATCGGTGCCGTCGCTTGAAGCATCGCAAATAGCCGCGCCACCAGCCCCATCAGGTCAAAGGTATAGGTCTGCACATAGTCCTGCGCCATTTGCCGCGCCAAGTCCATACGCCCGGCGCGGATAAGCGGCTGCACATGAGGACGGAAGTCGCGCATAGTCACGATCAGGCGTCCTTCATCATCTGTCATGATACCCCATGCGAGCGCTTTGGTGTTGCCATCGTCTTTGGCCGTCATGAAGCGGGCCAGCGACGAGCCACTCGCCACCCGCCCAACGTTGGAGTAAACCTCATCGCCGCGGATGATCTCATTCAACACGGGGAAGCGCTCTGGAATCTCCTTCAGCAGATGCTGAAGCCAGGAGGGCAATCCCACCAGCAGTTTCAGGATGGCGAGGTTGATGCTGGCACCACGCATGGCGACAGCCTTGCTGGCTGCCAGAATGTAGCTGAAGGCACGCAGATGCCCGATCAGCAGGGTACGCTTCAGCGCGAAGGACTGGAAGGCTGCTGCGCCTTCCGGTGTGTTGGGTGGATCAATACGCCGATACTCCTGGTAAGCGTCCCAGGTATCATCCCATATCCACACCAGACTGTCAGCCAAGTTACGGAAGGTGATGGGGAAGATGCGTTCCCCTGGATCGCGCGGGGAGGCATCCACCGGAATCAACAGTGCCGGGTTAACTACGCGCCCTCGTTGGAGCGAGTGCTCAATAGCGGCGACAGCCTGCCGCTCAAGCGGGGTGCGGGCGTTGGCGCGGAAGGCATCAATGGCCTCTTGGACGGGCGGAGAGGGCCTGTAGTGCGCAGCATGGAAGATGCGCGTGATCACCAGCAAATCGTTGATTGTTAGGCGTGTGCCGGTTCGGGCCAGCTCCTCGCGCAGCAGGAAGACGCTGGATATATCCCAGATGGTTGTCTCTGCAGAGACCTCCGGCCCCTGGCGTTGCGCTTGGGCTTTATTGAGGAAGACGCGGGAAGAGCGCAACACAAGCGGCGGTGTGGGGCGCGCCTCTGCCGGCGGTAGGGTGATACAGCGTTCACACCAACGTACGGCAGCATTGGTGAGCACTTCAGCCATTGCCAACGACCAGGTCCCATCAAAGAATACGTGGGACTGGTCAAAGATGAAGCTGCTCTCGGTGCGCATGATGGTCAGCGCGTGATCCCCAATACCGCGTTGGGCGCGGCGTAGCTCGGCCAGCGGGCGGTCGCGGGGACGCAGGTCCCAGTTGATGATCACGGGTGCGCGGTTTAGCTTCTCCAAAGCCGCCCGTGTCTCTGGAGGGAGCAGACGGCGCAGGCGCCGCTGGCTGTGGCGCGGAGTCTCCACAAGCAGGATATCCAATGGTAGGCTGTCGTCGGGGAGTGGTGTCTGCGGATGCGCCAGAATAGTCTGTAACGCGCCCTTCACCCGTGAAGCAGCGGCCATATCCAAATATCCCACCGATTCCCCATCCCGTAAGCGGTAGAGTCTGGCCCCTCGCGCAACCAACGGCTCGCCGTCGGGATTGTAAAGACGGCCGTTTTGTATCTTCAGCGGCCAGACATGCCCAGCGTAGTCATAGACAAGAGGAGTGCCGTTTGCGTCACGGTCGGCGACGGGGAGCAGGTAGTAGCGACCGCCTATCACCAACGCGATGTGTGCGTCCCAGAGGGGAATGGGCGCCTTGCGGTCAACAAAGCGCCCCGGCACCAAATACGATAGGAGGGACATCTGCTGCTGGAAGGCTCCGCGTTTAGTGGCTGCCAGCCGCTGATGCTCCGCAGAGATCGCTGCACGGGTTGCTTCCGGCAGAGCTTCCAGGCGTGGACGGATGAATTCCTCAAAGGCAGCCCGTCGGATGTCAGCGTAAGTGCCGTTAAGAGGGGCGTCGTAGGGGCGGGTCATCTCCCACTTGCGTTGCAAGCGCACAAACAGCTCATCCTCGGCCAACCCGACACGTTCGGCAGCCTGTGCCACAAGCCGCAGCGTGACCCACTCATCCCAAACGACCCCCATAAGATCCTCGTAGTTCCACAGGAACTGGATCACGGCCATGGTCCAGGCCGTCAGGTCGTCCAGTTCGTTTGCCTGCGGGGAGCGGTTGAGGTGATAACCAATGGTCTCGTTGGTGAAGTGCGCAGGGTCTTCGCGCAACCCAAAGCTGAGGTAGAACTGCCACGAACCCTGCGGAAAAGCGCGCGGTTTACCGGTTAGGGCGGTGCGGAAGCGCTGGAAGGCTTCCAACAGGATAGCGGGGAAAACAATGAGGACGGTGTAGAGGAGGTAATGAGCGAGATCGTTGGCATATATGTGCCGGCGCCGTGCCTCGCTGCGCGAGCGAACACGCCGAGCGTTGAGGAGTGTCAGGCCGCTACGGATTAGCCCCGCCAGTGTGTCTGAGGCGTAATATGCTTCAAGGGGTTCCGATTCAAGCGACATAGTTTGTCCCAGAGTGGCCGAACAGCCTGAGGGAACAGGGCAATGTACTGGGCGATCCTAGCATCTCTTGTGCCGTGAGGCCAGTTTGTGTAATATTCACCATACCCCTCAAGACGACGACATGCCCTGCACCATGTGGATGGCCGTCAGCAACATGTCGGGGTTGCGGCGGTAAGTTTCCCAGGGCACGCGCCCAGCGGTAATGTCGGAGACGGTGAGCGCCAGTGCGTGATTAACCGGCGCCAGCCGTCCGAGACTATCGGCAGCTTGGACAACCGCCCCGTTCAACCACGCAACTTCAGTACGACGCAGGCCAGCGCGCAGGGCCGTCAACAGCGAGGGGAGCTTCTCCCCACGCCCCCGCTTTACTTGCTGGCGCAAGATCAACCGTAGCAAGCCGTGCGGTGCCCAACGGGCCAGCGTGGTTAGTGCTTTAACGGGCACACCGGGCAGGTTAATGACCCGGATATGCTTGAGGTCCATAATCCACAGTGCTTCAAGCAAGGCGGCCCGTTCTATTGCGAATAGGCGCGGATCGCCGAAAACATCAGCTGGTGGCATGTCCAGGATGGCCGGTACGGCATTGCCTACCATATTGAGTAGGAGCTTAGACCACTTGAGCGCTTCTGAGCTCCTCACAACTTGCAAGGCCAGCGATGTCTGCCGCAGGGCGGCCTCCACAACACCTGCCGCCGGCGAATCCGAAGCGATGGCAATGCCCCGTCGCCTGAGCTCAGTGACCGTACCGGGGGTCAGCACAGCTACCGGCGTAGTCAGTGCACCGGCCACCACACGCTCCGCGCCAAAGGCGGAGCGCAGCATTTCTTCGTTGCCTACGCCGTTCTGAAAGCTCACAACAGGTGGAGGCTCAGCTAGATGAGCCATCAGCTCTTGGATCGCCGTCAAAGTGTCGTAGGATTTCATCGTGAAGGCGATCCAATCGTACGGGCCATGCTCGCTCAATGCCTGGCTAAGGGTGTCTACGGCATGAAGGTTGCGGATCACCAACGGTCCATCGGCACATTGTAGGGTTAGGCCGTTTGAGCTGACAGCCTGCACCAGTGACGCCCTACCCAGCAGAGTTACCTCGTGTCCTGCCAATGCCAGGTGCCCGCCGAGGTAGCATCCTACTGCTCCCGCTCCATAGATCAGAACGCGCATGGTGATCTGGTTCCCCTTGCCTGCTCGTCTCACTTGTTAGAAGATCATAACGCACCGCGATCGTCCCACCAAAAAGGGGGCGGCAGATTCGCCGGCCCCCTTCCTCTCCTTCTGACTGATGGGTTCTGCCCCATTAAGGCAGCGGTGGCATGAATTGCTGCCATGCCTCGTCAATGAACACGTCTGCTTCGTTGCGCCACTGATCCACCATTTCGCGGAACTTGGCACGACGTTGCTCCTCCTGCTCGGCGGGTGTAGTCGGCACCTCGCGGCGGTCGTAAACCTTGATGATGTGCCAACCGAACTCCGTCTGCACCGGCTCGCTGACCTCGCCAACGGGCAGGTTGAAGGCCACTTCCTCAAATGCCTGCACCATTCTGCCACGCCCAAACCAGCCTAGATCGCCGCCCTTATAAGCATTGTTCTCATCACGTGAGACCTCGGCAGCTACCACCTCAAAGGGCTCCCCGTTCCGAATGCGTTCAAGCGCCTGATTGGCTTCTTCCTCCGTGCTGACCAGAATATGCGCCGCATGAACCAGCACCTTGGTCTGGTCGACCTCAATATTCAGGGCCTCTACCAACTTCTCACGGATCAACACCAAACGCATCCGCTCGTAGAGCAACTCTCGGACGCGCTCTACCGGAATACCTGTCACCGTGCTGATACCTTCCAGTGTGCTCGTGAGAGCCTCTTGAAACACCTCTTCAGTAACCGGCTCGGGCGTTAGAGTAGGCGCAGCGGTGGGGGTGGCCGTTGGTGGTCCGCTTGGGGTAGGTGTGGAAGTGGGAGTAGCCGTCGGCGTTACATTAGGATCCACTGTAGCGGTTGGGCTGGGCGTCAGGGTATAGACAAAGGTTGATGTAGCAGTGGGGGTCAGCGTTGGGCCGGTGGGTGTGGGCAGAACAGTGGGTGTGGGTTCTGGCTCGCCCGCATCATAACCAAACCACAGCTCCACCTGTTCCTGAACCTCGGCATCGCTGACTGAGATGCCCATTTCTGCAGCCTTCTGCTCCAGCAGCTTGTCACCGATCATGGTATCCAGCGCAAATTGCCCAAAGAGCATGGGGTCTATCCCCATCAGCTCGGGGGTCATGCCACCCGAGGCGACATAGTAGTCCAGGTAGAAATCAAAGCGCGTGCGCTGCTGGAACTGCGTCACGGTGATGGGGTCGCCATCCACCGAGGCCAACACGCGCCTCGGCTTGAGGACCTGCTCATTGATCACGGCAAAGGCAAGTAGCCCAATGACGGCTGCTGCGACAATGCCCACGCCGATCAGGACAATGCGCTGGATGCGTGCTTCACGCTCTACGCGGGAGAGCGGCCTGCGTGTCAACTTGGCCCGGCTGGCAGGCTGAGGGCGTTTTGGCATAGCCCTTCATTCTCCTTAGCGGGTAGCCCCACACGTAAAATGAAAGGGTATAGACGGCATGGTCTACACCCTTACGCCATGGGAGGCCGAGGCTCAGTCCTCCATCATGTGTTCACTGGTGAATGGCAACAGTGCCAAATGACGGGCGCGTTTGATGGCCCGCGCCAGTGCGCGCTGCTGCTTGGCTGAGAGTCCGGTCTGCCGGCGCGGCAGGATTTTGCCTCGGTCGTCTATGAAACGCCGTAGCGTCTCGTAGTCCTTGTAGTCAATGCGCTCCAGCTTGACAGGCTGACGCCGCCTACGCCCGGCGAATCGGCGTGACTCAGGCGATACCTCCGCATCCGCGGAAGGTACAGCTGCCTGCTCTTCGTCCTCTTCTACTTCGCCCAGCTCATCAGCCTCTTCAATTTCAGGGTCTCGCTCTAGTTCAGACAAGGCTGTTGCTCCTCTACATCACATTTTGCGTACTTAGAATGCGAAGGTGTCATCCTCGCTCGCTTCATCCTCGTTGGCAAGAGGCGGCACATTGCGATGATCCCCCAGCAGGATCATCTCACTGGCGACCAGTTCGGTGCGGTAGTGCTTCTTTCCTTCCTCATCCTCCCACCCTCTGGTCTGCAGCCGCCCCTCAATGTACACTTGGTGGTTTTTGCGCAGATATTTGTTGCAGATCTCCGCCAGATTGCCCCATGCGACAACGTTAAACCATTCGGCTTCCTCGTGGCGCTCGCCCTCAGCGGAGGTCCAGGTGCGAGTGGTCACCACGCTGAATGACGTGACGGGGCGCCCGCTGGGGGTGTAGCGCATCTCCGGATCGCGCCCTAGATAGCCAATCACCATGACCTTGTTAAGCCCCCTGCTCATATCATCTCCTCGCTTACTCTACCCACGGTCGCTTCAAATGACCTATCGCCACGGCTAGTCCTGCCGTGTGATCAGATAGCGTAGCACATTCTCGGAGAGGCGCAGGTTGCGCTCTAGCTCAAGGGGCGCCTTAGGCGGCAAGTTGACCGTATAGAGCACGTAGTATCCATCCCGCATGTGGCGGATAGGATAAGCCAGGCGGCGTGTGCCCCAGTGCGCGACCTCCACCGTCTCCCCACCGTTGGCATCAATCCAGCTCTGGATCTGATTGAGCTGCGCCATGCGCTCGTCCTCGCTCAAATCCGCACGGAGCACCACCATCACCTCGTATGGTCGCATAACACAGTGTCTCCTTTCCATGGGTTTGCCTTGCATGCTGACCTGAGGATAGGTGCCGCAAGACGGAAAGGCACTTTCTGTTGAGGCAAGTGCCAATGTATGGCATAGTTTATCACATCCCTTTCCACTCAGCAACCAGTGTAGCAGCGAGCCTTGGCAAAGTATTGCCCGGCTAATGAGACGTGAGTATAATAATGGACGCACGGCGACGTAGCTCAATGGTAGAGCAGCGGACTCATAAGCCGTTGGTTGCTGGTTCGAATCCAGCCGTCGCCACCTGTATTTGTTGAGTTGCTCCAGCGGCCTTAAGCGAAAGGCCGTTTTTTGTTCCTGCCTTCGCTCCTGCTGGAGGGATGCTCTGGTACGCTTTGATACGCCCCTCTAATGGTGCTATAATCGCGTCAACAGGCGAACGGCCACTAAACTTGGGGAGCGTACCATGCGTAGCATAGGCATTCCAGAGTTGCTTATTATCCTTGCCATCGTCCTGCTGATCTTTGGCGTAGGGCGCATCGGCAGGGTGGGCAGGGAACTGGGAACGGCTATCCGCGAGTTTCGCCGCGGCTTAGGCGAAGGCAAGGCGGAAAACGAAACAGGCGATCGGGAAGCACCCCAGAGCTGATCTCCCTGACAGCAGTCTAACCATCGGCGTCCTGCTGGTGAAGTAGGGCGCCTATACTTTTTGCCCCTGGCTTGTCCATGCTCATCGTTGACGCACACGAGGACCTCGCTTGGAATATGCTCACCTTTGGCCGCGATTACACGCGCAGCGCGTTGTGGATCCGGCAGTGTGAGCAGGGCACCGACATCCCCATCCGTAACGGTAACACCTTGCTGGGCAAAGCCGAGTGGCTGCTGGGGCACGTGGGGCTCATCTTCGCTACGCTGTTTGCGGCACCGCTGCGCCGGCGGGTGGGGGAATGGGATACCCAGTGCTATGCTGAGCCGTCTCAGGCCTACGATCTGATCAGCGCCCAGATAGATGCTTACCATCGGTTGGCTGATGAGAATCCCCAGTTTCAGATTGTTGCCACGCAGGACGATCTGGCGCACGTGCTGGCAACTTGGGAACCTGACCAGCCGTTGGAGGCGCGCCGCATTGGCCTCATCCCTCTAATGGAGGGAGCTGACGCCATTCTGGAACCAGAGCAGGCGGAAGAATGGTTTGAACGCGGCGTGCGCATCATTGGACTGGCATGGGAGAGCACGCGCTACGCAGGCGGAACACATGAGCCTGGCCCTCTAACTGCTGAAGGGATGCACCTGCTGGAGGTCATGGCCGATCTGAGCCTCATCCTGGACCTGAGTCACATGGCAGAGGAGGCCTACTTTCAGGCCCTTGAACGTTATGAAGGAGTGGCCATCGCCAGCCACTCCAATCCACGCCGCTTCTGCCCCACCCCACGCGGCCTCTCCGATGAGATGATCCGCGCGCTTGCAGAGCGGGACGGGGTGATCGGTGTTGTGCCTTACAATGCTTTCCTCAAACCTGGCTGGCTCAAGGGCGATCCCAAGGATGCGGTGACGCTCGCCGACGTGGTTGCAGCGATTGATCACATCTGCCAGGTGACGGGCAGCGAGCGCCACGTCGGGCTTGGTACCGATTTTGACGGCGGCTTTGGGGTGGAGCACGTCCCCGCTGAGATAGACACCATCGCTGATCTGCTTAAGCTTGAGGATGTGCTCGCCGCGCGAGGATACACTCCTGAGCACATTGCGGCTATCTTCTCCGGCAATTGGTTGCGCATCCTCCAAACGGCGCTCCCCACGTGACGGTGCCGCACTTGCCGTGTAGAATAGCGGTAAGTCGCTTGTACAAAACGGATAGAAGAGAACGATGAGCCGTCTGGCACAGTTGGGTGTATTCTGCGTTGTGCTGGGGGGCGTGGTGTTGTTTTTGGGATTGTTCCCCGCTGCGGTGGATGCCGACACCACGCCGGGGGTTGGCATTGTGCAGATTTTGGCCGCTCTCGGTGGCCTCTCCCTGATCGTGCTGGGGGCGTATGTAGTGGCTCACGCTCTCTTTCACCGGGGCCACCCCCGCACCCTTTTGAAGGACATTGCCGTCCGCATGGGGTTAACCGGCATGGTGCTATCCGCTGCCGCGGCGCTGGCCGATACACTGGGATTTGGCGCTCACACAGGGAGCACGGGGCCACTCCTGGGTTGGTTGCAAGCGACTGGTATGCTAATCGGTTTTGGCATAGCGGCCTTGGGCGTGATGATCTATGGTATGGCTAAATAAGGGATAGCGCTGTGTGGCCTTCAGTAGGGATGCGCATAGGCCGTGTGGGCGGTGTTGCGGTGGATATCCACCCCACCTTTGTGTTGGTGCTTGGCTGGGCTGCCTGGCAGGGATGGGTGCGCTACCGAAGTGCGGCTGGTGTCGGTTATAGTGTGCTGTCTATCAGTCTGCTCTTCATCTGTGTGCTCCTGCACGAACTGGGGCACGCTCTGCAAGCCCGTGCGGTGGATCTACCCGTGCGCAACTTACTCATCCTGCCCATTGGGGGATTGGTGCAGCTGGAGTCCAACCCAGCTCATCCCTGGCATGAAGTTGCCATTGCACTGGCCGGGCCGATGGTCAACCTGGGGTTAGCAGTGGCCTTTGGTCTGGGTGCATACCTTATTGCTCCCTTCTCTCTACGCGGTTGGGAGGATTATTTGCTCTTCCGGGCTACGCCCGGCCTGCATACGCTGCTGCTTTACCTGCTATGGGCTAATCTGATCCTGTTCTTTTTTAACATGCTGCCCGCCTTCCCTATGGATGGGGGGCGCGTAGTGCGGGGTGCGTTGGCGACCTTCATGAGCTATGAAGTAGCAACCCGGGTGGCTGCCTGGCTGGGCGGAGTTGTGGCGCTCTCCCTAGCCTTGCTCGGTGCAGTGGGATGGCCACCCGCCGGTATCGCCCCTGGTCCGCTGCTGACCGTTGTGGCGTTGGTGGTGGCTGTCGGCGCTCGGCAGGAGGCACTCTATGTACGCCGCCAACAGGCTCTTGTGCGTCTTGAGGTGGGGGATGTTGCCCATCCGCCAGTGGAGACATTGGCCCCTTGGGATCCTCTCACACATGATCTGGCGCGGCGCTTAAAGGGTGAACAGGCTTTGCCTGTGCTAGCAGGAAACCGCTTGGTGGGGTTTGTCGGTGGGGCGGATGTCCGCAAGTTACTGCGCAGCCATGCCGAAGCCCTGACCGTCGCCCATGCTATGCGCGCTGATTTCCCCACCTTGCAGCCAAGTGATACCCTGTGGGTGGCCTTGCAGGAGATGTCTGCGGCGCAGATGGCCACCCTGCCGGTTGTTCAGGAAGGTATCTTTAGCGGTGTGATCCATCTGCAGGACATTCAAAATGCCTGGCGCTTGGTGTCGCGTCGCCGCGCCGGCGCGGGGTTAGTATCAGGAGATGCGCTCAAATGACGAAACCCTCAACCCTGTACAAACAGGCCGGGGCAAAATCTATCCCTGGTCCTCGTGCCAAAGCCATCATTGCCCGCGATAAACGGGTGCTTTCCCCCTCGCTGCCACGCTCATACCCCTTGGTGATCGATCACGGGCGTGGCGCAGAAGTTTGGGATGTGGACGGCAACCGCTACATTGACTTCATGACGGGCATCGCCGTGACCTCCACTGGACACAGCCATCCGGAGGTTGTGCGAGCCATCAAGGAGCAAGCCGAGAAGTTCCTGCATATCTGCCTGGCCGATTTTCATTATGAAGTGGCTGTGGAACTGGCTGAGAAGCTAGACGAGATCGCCCCCTTTGAAGAAGATGCACAGGTCTTTTTCTCCAATTCGGGCGCCGAAGCGATTGAGACGGCTATCAAGCTGGCCCGCTACACGACCAAGCGCCAGTATTTCATCTCCTTTCAAGGGGCGTTCCATGGCCGCACCATTGGTGCCTTGTCGCTGACGGCCAGCAAATACAAGCAGCGGCAGGGATTCTCGCCCCTCATGCCGGGGGTGGTGCACGTCCCTTATCCCAATGCCTACCGCCCCACCCTACATGATATCTGCTGTGATGACTACGGTGAGGCGGTCGTCCATTATATTGAAAACACGGTGTTCCACAGCTTTGTGCCGGCAGAGGAAGTAGCGGCGATCTTTGTGGAGCCCATACTGGGAGAAGGCGGCTATGTTGTCCCTACACCCGGTTTCTTCCCCGCCCTGCGTGACTTGTGTGACCGCTATGGCATCCTGCTCGTTGCCGACGAGGTACAGAGCGGCATCGGGCGCACCGGCAAGTGGTGGGCTATTGAGCACTTTGGTGTGGAGCCGGACATTGTGACCAGCGCCAAAGGACTGGCCAGCGGCATGCCGCTGGGGGCCGTTATCGCCCGCAAGCGCCTTATGACATGGCCGCCCGGCGCACACGGCAGCACTTTCGGCGGCAATCCCGTCTCCTGTGCGGCAGCGCTGGCCACGTTGCGCCTCATTGAAAACGGCATGATGCAAAACGCCGCCGAAATGGGGCGTTACCTGTTGGAGCAGCTCAAACGGTTGGAGACCAGACATCTCCTCATCGGCGAGGTGCGCGGCATCGGGCTAATGATCGGCGTGGAGATCGTCAAAGATCGGGAAGCGCGCACCCCCGCCCCGAAGCTGCGCGATAAGATCGTGGACCTGGCTTTTGAGAATGGCCTGCTCCTGCTCGGCGCAGGAGAGAGCGCCATTCGCTTTATGCCGCCTCTCATGATTAGCCGCGATCTCATTGATGAAGCTCTGGTCATCCTAGACCGTACTCTGACGGAGGTTGAAGCTGCCCTTTGAAAGCTGTTCGCTCGGGGCACGCACGATAGAAACGTATTAGAAAAGCCACGCCAAGCGGCGTGGCTTTTCTTCTTTGGCAGGTATCCATGCTACAATCACAGTGATGATTGACCTTCTGATCCGCCAGTGGGACTATTTGCTTGATGTTTCCCGCGCGCTCACCTCACAGCTGAGCCTGAACGAGGTGTTGCGCCGCATCCTGCGTGCTGCCACCCAGATGCTGGGAGGGGAGGCAGGGCTTATCGCGCTCACCGATGGTGAGAGCTTCGCTGTGCGCGCAAGCTACGGCATTCCACCGGCGGTCCTGCATTTCTTTGCGCCATTGCTCTCGGACATCCCACACAGCGATCCAGAGAGTTTCGTCATCCCTGAGTTGGATAATAAGGTGCGGTTGGTGGCGCAAGCCGCTGGGCTGGGGTGGACACAGGCGGTCGCCCTGCCAATGGCCATCGGCCGTGAACTGGTCGGTGTAGTGTACATTTTCCGCTCCTACGGGGGGCGCTTCACACCCAACGATGTGCGACTTCTCCAGAGCTTCGCCGATCATGCCGCTATTGCGGTCCACAATGCCCGTCTCTATGAGCAGGTGCTGACTGAGAAACAGCGTCTGGATGCTTTCCTGCGCCACAGTGCGGACGGTATCGCCATCCTAACGCCTTCCCTGAAGATTGAGCTTATCAACCTGGCTCTGGCCCGTATGACGGGCTGGCGTGTGGAAGACGCTCAGGGGGCACATCACGATGAGGTCATCCAGTGGGCACGGCGTGAACCGGGCATGGACCTCAGCGAAGCGGTTGCTGGGGGATGGCCAACCAATGAGTACAGCGTGCTGTATGTGGAGGGTGATCTGCGCCATGTGAGCGGCTCAACGCTCAGCGTGGGGATTACTTACGCCCCCCTCTTTGATGGGGTGGGACATCTGCGCAACATCATCGTCAATGTGCGCGACATTACCAAGTTCCGCGAGGCGGAGGAGGCCAAGACTACCTTTATCTCCATGATCTCACATGAGCTGAAAACTCCCGTCTCGCTCATCAAAGGGTACGCCACTACCCTCAGCCGCGAAGATGTGGAATGGGATCGCGCTACCCTGCTCAACGGCCTCAAGGTGATAGAGGAAGAGGCCGATAAGCTCAACATGTTGATTGAGAACCTGCTGGATGCCACTCGCCTGCAGCTAGGAACGTTCAAGCTCAACTTTGGCGATGTAGACCTCGCCCGCATCGCCGAGCGGCTGGCTGAGAAGTTCCGCACGCAGGTGACCATCCACACTATAGAGACAGACTTCCCGCCCGACTTTCCCGTTGTACAAGGCGATGAGCAACGTTTGGAGCAGGTGATCTCAAACCTGCTCAGCAATGCGATTAAATACTCCCCCAAGGGAGGAAGAGTTGTCATCAGCGGCCGCGTGGCTGCCGATAGCGTGCAGGTCTCGGTGAGCGATGAGGGGATCGGCCTTTCGCCCGAACAGAAGGAATTGATTTTTGAGCGCTTCTACCGCGTGGACAATGCCCTAACCCGCGAGACGCAGGGGGCCGGATTAGGGCTATACATCGTACGCTCCATTGTTGAGGCGCATGGTGGGCGCATTTGGGTGGAAAGCGAGCCCGACAAAGGCACTACCTTCACTTTCTCACTGCCCCTGCCGCATGGATAAACCATATGTTACAATAGCATTCCTGTCCCAGAGACATCAATCCTGCGGCATCCGATCCACGGATGGCCGATTTTTATGTGTAGAGAGGTTCTGAATGGTACGACCTACCGCCACGACCATCAACTGCCCCCAGTGTGGGCAGCCGTTTAACGCCTTCATTGAGCAGATACTGGATGTATCGGTTGATCCGACCGTCAAGGAGCGACTGCTGGCTGGTCGCATCAACCTCATCACGTGCCCCCACTGTGGGTATCGCGGCGCCGTGAGAGTGCCGCTCTTCTACCACGATCCGGCTAAGCAGCTGGCGCTGGTCTACGTCCCCATGGAGCTGAACCTGCAACAAGCCGAGCGTGAACGGCTGATCGGCAGCATGACCAACGCCGTGATGCGCACCATGCCGGAAGATGCGCCCAAGGGCTACTTGCTCCAACCCGGCACGCCGCTGACCATGCAGGGACTGATTGAGCTTATCCTAGAGGCTGATGGCATCACGCCGGAGATGATCAATGCCGAACGGCGTAAAGTAGAGCTGGTGAATCTGTTGGCCAACGCGGGGGAAGAGGAACGCCAGCGCCTCCTGGAAGAGAACCGTGATATCCTGGACCTCGGCTTTCTGGAGCTGCTAGAAGCGGCAGCGCAGGCTGCCAGCCAACAGGGTGATCAGCGGACTGCCCTGCGCTTGCTGAACACCCGTAGCCAATTGATGGAGACCACTGAGGCGGGCCGTGAGCTAAAGGCCCGGCGCGATGCGCTGCTGGAAGCCAGCGAAGAACTCAAAGCCCTTGGTGAGGCCATTACCCGCGAAAAGTTCGTAGACCTGCTGGTGAAGTCCGCCGATAACCCACTTAAGATAGATGCCTTCGCCACACTAGGGCAAGCCCTGCTGGATTATTCCACGTTTCAGGTGCTCTCCGAGCGCATTGAGGGGACTCAGGATGAAGCCCGGCGGCAGCGGCTGATAGAGGTGCGCGAACGCCTGCTGGCCATCGCTGCCGAGTACGAGAGGCAGGCTCGGGCAGTGATTGAGCGCGCTGTGGACACGCTGCGCATGTTGCTTCAAGCCGGCGATGTGCGGACGGCTATCCGCAACAACCTTGACCGCATTGATGAGACCTTCCTGCAGGTACTACAGGCCAATCTGGAGGAGGCGCGTCGCACAGGCAACGTGCAAGCCTACAGCCGCCTGAAGCAGATACGCGATGAGGTTTTGGCGCTGATGCAGGCCGCTGCCCCGCCGGAGGTGCGTCTGATCAACGAGTTGCTTGCCGCCGAGGACGACTCAGCCTCGCTAGAGGTGCTGCGGGCGCATCGGGACGAGATCAACGAGCAATTTCTTCAGCTTATGGATGGCCTGGCAGAGCAGCTGCGCAGCGCTGGGAATGAACTTGCCGCCCAACGCTTGAACATGATCCACGCCGAGGCCGAGAAGATGTTGACCAAGGGCTGAGGTGTTGTTACACCCTACACGAGGTTAATCAGGAGAGCCTCGCCTGCGGGTAGGGCTCTCCTTGCTATTTATGGGCTGGCTACCAGTGCTGCATGGAGCACTTCACTGCCGATGCGCGCTGCTAGGGCAGCATCATCGCTCCCCTCAACCAGAACTGCTGCCGCAATGGCCTCCTCGTTGCTACGGCGCACAAAGCCGATAAACCAAGCGTTATAGGTTTGTGCAGGTCCTGCGAGTGCCAGCCCCGCATGGCCGTACACACCGGGGGTCTCTATGCCAGTGGCTTGTGCAGTACGTGCCATCAGTTCAGCAATCGTATCGGCACTGTCTCGGCTGACCGTCCCACGAGGATATCCAGTGGGGGCCGCCATTTGCCATACGCCGTTGGAGGGACGCACAGCCTGCACCAGCTGTAGGGGCGGCATACGGCCGTGATCGGCGAAAGCTGCTGCCACAAGCGCCATCTGGAGCGGCGAGACGGTCAGGTCGCTCTGGCCTATCGCTGTAAGGAGAAGGTCACTTTGCGCCGGCGGCTGATTCAGATCGGTTGCTGCGGTGGGAAGTGCGAATAGAGGCGCTTCCAGCAGACCAAAGTCAGCCAGTACAGCATCCAGCCGCGCTGCCCCTACCCGCCGAGCAATATCCAGGAAAGGAGCTGGACAGGCAGCGGCGTAGAGGCTCGCAAGGTCGTTCCCCTGCGCTGTGCGGGCGCAGGGCAGCCTTTCATCGTCTACCTCTGCATTCAGAGTGCCCATCCACACCTCATCCCACTCAATCACATGGAGGTCAAGCGCAGCTGCCAAGACCACGCTCTGGAGGATGGTGCCCGGTTGATAAAGTCCCTGCGTGGCGCGGTTGATCAGCGGGGCATCAGGGTCGGCTCTCAGGCTCTCCCAGTCCTCGTCCAGCCGGTTCGCGTCAAATGTGGGGTGGCTGCTCAGCGCCAACACCTCACCCTGTGGCACGCTGAGTACCACCACCGCTCCGCGGCGATCGCCCAATGCGTGGTCCGCAGCTCGCTGAACCGTGAGATCAAGCGTCAAGCGCACATCCCCACCGATTTGGGGGCGGTGCAGCAGATAGGCCAGCAAGGCGTCCAGCGTGCCGGGGGTCGGCTCGCCGCGCAGAAAGGCATCGTAAGCGGCCTCAATGCCGCTCACTCCATAGCGCAGGCTGTAGTAACCAACAACAGCTGCCGCATCGGGATAGGGATAGGAGCGATCGGCGAAGCCTGTCTCAGGGTCAAGGAGGCTCTGGGCCAGCACCACCCCATGGCGGTCCAAGATCTCGCCGCGCCGGATGCGTTGCTCGGCCAGCACGCGGCGGGGGTTATCAGCACGCGCCAGCAGCTCTTCACCCCGTATGACGTTCCAGTACCCTAACGCCAATGCGGTGATGGCAAAGGCGATCAGTAGCCCAAGGCTGAGGCGGTGCAGAGGTGCGGTCATGGCAGCAGGTCCGTCCTCTTGGTGGAGCGGGTTGTGAGTGTACCAACGCGCATTTGGAAGCGCGTTTCGCTGTCGGAGATACGCAGCAGCAGGCCGACCATCACGAAGCCCGTCAGTAGAGAACTACCTCCGTAGCTGACAAAAGGGAGCGTGACACCCGTCAAGGGCAGGAGCTTCAATACGCCGGCGGTGATCAATAACGACTGCACCCCCAGTGCCACACCAATGCCGGCGGCCAGCAACGAACGGAAAGGATGTTGGACATTAGCAATGGCAAGGCGCAAAGCACGCGCTACCAATAGGGTCAGGCAGGCCAGTATGCCCAGCCCGCCGAACAGCCCCCACTCTTCGGCAATGGCAGCGAACACGAAGTCGGAGTGCACCACGGGCACGAAGGTCGGGGCGCCTTGCCCCACGCCCTGCCCCAACACGCCCCCAGCAGCGACAGCCAGCAGGGATTGAACAATCTGGAAGGCGCGGCTGTCGGCTTCTGGCCATGGATTCCACCATGTGTCTATGCGCAGGCGTACCACTCCGAAGAGCCAGTATCCGGCAATGCCAGCCAGCCCCAATAGGATCAAACCGGCCCCCAGATACCCCGCTTGCCCCGTTGAGACGTATAGCATGGCGAGGAAGATCAAAAAAAAGAGCGAGGCCGTGCCCAGATCTCGCTGCCAGACAAGTAGCACCATACAGAACCCCCACATCAGCAGCATAGGGGCCAGATAGGGCAAGGCGGGCAGGTTCCAGCGCCCCAACTTGAGCGTGCTGGTGGTGATGATCTCTCGCTTCTCAGCCAGGTAACTGGCCAGAAAGACGACCAACAGCAGTTTAAGGATCTCAGAGGGCTGGAAGAATATGGGCCAGAAGCCCAGCCATAAGCGGGGAGCAGCTTCCACACCGGAAGGGTTGACGCCAAAGATCAGGGTAGCAGCAAGCAGGATCAGGCCGCTAATGAGCCACGTATAGCGGTAGCGTCGCAGAGGGCGCAGGTCGGGCGGTAAGAGGGCAGTGAGCAGGGCTGCCAGCGAGGCAACGACCAGCCAGATCGTTTGCCGCAGAGCAAAGGGTGGTGCAAGGCGCGCTACTAGGGTCAGCCCCCAGCCGGACATCAGCATAACCAGCGGTAGGATAAGCGGGTCGTGCTGTGGCAGTAGCCGCCCAAAAGCGAGGTGAAGCCCCGCCGCACACAGGACCCACACGCCCAGTGGTGCAAGCTCCATCCAAGGACGCTGTTGGGCCAGTACCAGCGTGACGTGGTTCAGCACGACAAAGAGCGCCGCCAGTGCGAGCAGTATGCGCTCGCGCTGTACAAAAGGAGGATGCTCCAGATGGTTTTCTGTTTGTAGACTGGTGAGTGCCATGGTGGCTACTTGTTGAAATACTTGCCAACAATCGGCTTGAGGCGCTGGATGATCTCCGCCGGAATGCGGCGCTCGTCGGTGATGAAGGCAGAAGCCAGCGCATCTTTGCAGGCACAACGCCGCTCTGCTGCTGCCAGCTGGGTGACGGCCTTCTCAATGGCCTGCTGGGCCAGTGCAAGGTTAGCCTGTAGCGTGCGCACCACCATCTCTACGGTTACCGGCCCTTCGGCCTCGTGCCATACGTCATAATCGGTCACATGTGCCATGACGGCGTAGCATATCTCAGCCTCGCGGGCCAGGAAAGCCTCTGGCGCTGTCGTCATGCCGATGATGGACATGCCCCAAGCGCGGTATACATTGCTCTCCGCCTTAGTGCTGAAGCGTGGCCCCTCAATGGTGATGAAAGCCCCTCCATCATGCACGGTTCCGCCCGCCTCACGCACGCACGCGCTGATGACCGCGCTCAGGTCGGGGCAAAATGGCTCGGCCACGCCAACATGAGCCACCAGTCCCTCGCCGAAGAAGGAGCGCCCTCGTCGTTCCTTTGTGTAATCAAAGAGCTGGTTGGGGATCACAATGTGCCCGGGGGCGTAGTCCTCGCGCAGCGAGCCACATGCGCTCACCGCGATAATGCGCTCCACCCCCAACATCTTGAGGGCGTAAATATTGGCACGGTAGGGCACTTCACTGGGCAGCAGCACATGCCCCCGCCCGTGCCGCGGCAGGAAGGCCACCCGCACACCGTTTAGCGTGCCAATGACCAGCGTATCGGATGGCCTTCCAAAGGGCGTTTCTACTTCGCGCTCCTCTATATCGGTTAACTGTGGCATGTTATACAGGCCGGAACCGCCAATCACGGCGATAGAGACTTTCTCCTCACGCATTTTGCGCTCCTTAACCACGATCATGGAGTCTCAAAACGCAGATTGATGCGCCCTATGCCGATCACATCTCCCGATGTCAGCACGACTGGCTCGTTGATAGGCACACCGTTCAGCAGGGTGCCGTTGCGGCTTTGCCGATCTTCCAGCCACCACTGCCCCCGCCGCAGGACGATCAGAGCATGGTCGGTGCTGGCGAAGGGCTCAGGCAACACGATGCTGTTGGTTGGCCCACGTCCCAATGTCGTCACCGGTTGCAGTGGGTACTCGTGCCCCACTTCCAGCGGCAGATCGCCACACTCAACCACTACAAGTCTGGCCGCCGCACGCTGCCCCACGCCGATCTGCCTGCTGACGGCGCGCACATCCTGCCAGATGAACAGCAGCAGCGCGGCAAGGAAAGCATAGAGCGTTATGACGATGGCAATGCGCAGCACCAGCAAGGCCACATCCAGGGTCATCGTCACCTCGGCTGGGTCAGCGCTCAAGTGGAGGATAGGGTCGTGTGCCTGTCGGAGGGTCTTCGGTAGCAGGTGCGGAAGTTTCCCCCTCCACGTAGATCAGGCTGTATCCCGCCAGTTCTATAACATCGCCGGAGCGAAGCACGGCCTCTTGCACACGCTGGCCATTGACAGCGGTACCGCCGGTGCTCCCTAGATCAACTAACACACACTCCCCAGAGCGCCAGCGGATTTGTGCATGGCGCCGTGAGACGTGAGGATCGTCAATCACAATGTCGCAATGGCGGGCGCGGCCCAGCGTGATGATAGGCTGTGTAAGCGGCACATGGCGGCTGTCGCTGAGGATCAACATGCCATGCGGCCTGCTCACATCCTCCGGTGTGAGCGGAACTTTCATTGCCTGCGTGGAGTCCGGGCGTGGGTTGGAATGCTGGGCACTCACGCTGACCTCATGCGGAGCGATCTGCTGATCAGCCAACAAGCGCAGCTCGGGTGTGCGCAGCAGCGTCAGGCCACCCGTGCGCGCCATCTCGGTCAGCTCATTGGCCATCTGCGCGGCAATGTCGGGTTGAGCAGCGAGGATGGCGCTGTGATCCTGCGGGTTAAGGCGCACGATGTACAGATCAGGGGCAATGCGCTGGCCGTCCTGCTCGCGCACGTGATCCTCCATGGCGCGCGCCAGCTGGATGGCCACTTCACGGGGGTGCAGATGCCCAGCCAGGAGCCGCGCTAGGCCGCCCTCAATGAAGCGCTGAATGCGATCTTCAAAACGGGAGAGGTGATTCTGCATCATCGGGGGCATTATAGCCCACGCTCAGCGAACCACCAAGCCGATAAGTTCGCCTGCACTCCCCGTGGGGAGGGTCCTTACAGGATCCTTGACCCGATCTGTTGGTTGCATATAATTTTTAAGAAAACGTGAAAGGCCAGATGTTCGGCTCAGCGGGGGCGAAAAACTACTCACTTCAGCGGACTGACCATCCGCGCCACCACTCGGGTGGCGAATCAGTCAACAGGCAAGGAGTGATCCCAGTGAACTGCTACATTCACATAGACCGAGAGCCTGTAGGAACTTGCACCTCGTGTGGAAGACCAATCTGCTATGAGTGTGCCGTTGACGTGCGAGGTAAACTCGTATGTCGAAGATGCCTCGGCACAGGTAGGGCCATATCACCCTCAACTCTCCCGCGTCCACCTAAAGACCGCGGTACCGCGCTTATATTGGAGATTTTGCCCGGCCTGTTTGGCTTTTTGGGTTTTGGCTGGATTTATAGCGGCAATACCAGTGCGGGCATCATGTGGTTGGTTGGCTATCTCATTTGGTCTTATACTATTGTGATCCCCACCGGTGTATTGACATATGGGTTGTGCCTCTTTTGTACAGCGCCGATCAGCATCACTCTATTAGTGATTTCTGTTTACTCTCTCAACGAGTACATCAGGCAGCATCCCGAGTTGTTCGGTGGTATATGAGAAGACAGCATGGATAACCCAATAGCGCATGTGAGCGACGAACTCGCTGTTTAGGAGGTACAGTGCCGCCACTGATGCCTATTATCACCCCGCCCCAACACATAGGAACCACTCCAAACCCCATTGCCGACCTGCCCCGCACGCGGTAAAATAGAAACCGCAGTGGGGGATAGTTTAATCGGCAGAACAGCGGACTCTGGATCCGTGAGTCGGGGTTCGAATCCCTGTCCCCCAGCCTGATGGGCCACCTCAAACCGAGGTGGCTTTTGCATTTGCACCGCCATAATGGGACAAAGATCATCCCCTTTGATGACGGGCGTTACTTACTAAATGCCCGGCCCACGCTATGATTGAGGTGATGGAGCACATATGCACGAGCTGGGCATCGCGCAGCACCTGCTGGACCTGACTCTGCAACACGCTGAGGCGGCAGGGGCGGTGCGCGTGGTGCGTCTCAACCTCGTCATTGGCGAGCTTTCGTCAGTGGTGGACGACTCCATCCAGTTTTACTGGGAGCTGATCGCCAAGGGCACTATCGCCGAGCAGGCCGAGCTGCACTTTGAGCGCGTACCGGGCAAGCTGCGCTGTGCTGCCTGCGGCCACGAGTTCTACTTTGCGGATTACATAGGCCAGTGCCCGGCCTGCGGCAGCGATCAGGCCCGCGTGGTGGATGGCGATCAGTTTAAGCTAGAGAGCATTGAGATAGAGAAGGAAGCGCCACATGCCCCCTGAAACGGTGCGCGTAGAGGAACAAATCCTCAGTGCCAACGATTTGCTGGCGCGGCAGATCCGTCAGCGCCTTGCTGAGCTGGGCGTGTTCGCCATCAACCTCATGGCTTCGCCCGGTGGTGGCAAGACCAGCTTGATCCTGCACACCGTCGCCGCCTTGCGCGATGAGCTGCGTATCGCCGCTATTGATGGTGACGTGGTGCCCATTGACGTGGAGCGCATCGCCGCACAGGGCATTCCGGTGGAACTGGTCAACACAGGGGGCAACTGCCATCTGGATGCCAACATGGTGGCACAAGCACTCTCGCGGCTGGACCTCGGTCAGGTGGACCTGCTGATTGTGGAGAACGTCGGCAACCTCATCTGTCCGGCCAGCTTTGACCTCGGCACAGATGCCAACGTGGTCATTGCCAGCGTGCCTGAGGGCGATGACAAGCCCTACAAGTATCCGACCATGTTTCGGGGGGCGGACGCATTGATCTTGAATAAGATTGACCTGCTCGCCGTTCAAGAGTTTGATGTGGAGTACTTCCGGCGCGGTGTGGCTGCTCTTAACGAGGGTGTGGTCTTCTTCCCCCTCTCCTGCCGCACGGGGGAAGGCCTTGAGGCCTGGTATGACTGGCTGCGGGCGCGCGCCCGCGCCAAGCGGGCTCAGCGATAGGAGCAAAGCGATGTGTTTAGGTATCCCCGGCAAGATCGTGGAAATCTACGAAGTTGACGGTCTGCGCATGGGCAAGGTTGACTTTGGCGGCGTGGTCAAGGAGGCCTGTCTGGCCTATGTGCCGGAGGCCAAGGTCGGCGACTACACGCTGATCCACGTCGGTTTTGCGCTTAACATCATTGATGAGCAAGAGGCTCTGGAAACACTTTCCCTACTGCGCGAGATTGACGCGCTGGGCCAGGAGCTGGCAGGGCCGCCCTCGGAGGAGTAACCCGTGAAGTACCTCGCCGAGTACCGCGATGCCGAGAAAGTCGCGACGCTGCTCAACGAGATCCGCCGCCTGGTGAAGCGCCACTGGGTGATCATGGAGATCTGCGGCGGGCAGACGCACAGCATCCTGCGGCATGGTCTTGATCAACTGCTCCCCCCCGAAGTGGAGCTGGTACATGGGCCAGGCTGTCCAGTGTGTGTCACCCCGCTGGAGCTGATAGATAAAGCCATCGCCCTGGCCTCACGTCCGGATGTGATCTTTGCCTCCTTCGGCGATATGTTGCGTGTGCCTGGCACCTCCAAAGACCTCTTCCACGTCAAATCCGAAGGGGGCGATGTGCGCGTGGTCTACTCGCCGTTGGATTGCCTCCAGATCGCCAAAGAGAACCCTGATAAGCAGGTGGTATTTTTTGCCATCGGCTTTGAGACAACCGCCCCCGCCAACGCCATGGCTGTGATGCAGGCGCACCAGCAGGGCCTGCGCAACTTCTCTATGTTAGTTTCTCATGTGCGGGTGCCCCCTGCGATAACAGCGTTGCTTAGTGCGCCGGGAAATCGCATCCAGGCCTTTCTGGCTGCTGGCCATGTATGCACCGTGATGGGTACCTGGGAGTATGAGCCACTGGCCGAGCGCTTCCGTGTGCCCATTGTCGTCACCGGTTTTGAGCCGCTGGACCTCGCACGCGGCATCCTGCATGCCGTCCGCCAGCTGGAGGCAGGCCGCGCCGAGGTGGAGAATGCTTATGAGCGCGTGGTGGTGCGCGAGGGGAACGTGGCAGCCCAACGCATGATAGAGGCTGTCTTTGAACCATGCGATCGGGCCTGGCGTGGCGTGGGTTTTATCCCACAATCGGGTTGGAGGTTGCGCCCACAGTTCGCCGCTTACGATGCTGAGCAGCGTTTTGATTTGGGGGCAATCTCTGCCCAAGAGTCTCCTCTCTGCCAGGCCGGGCTGGTATTACAGGGGCAGCTGAAGCCCAGCCAATGCCCTGCCTTTGGCAAGCAGTGCACGCCGCGCACACCGCTCGGCGCACCGATGGTCTCCAATGAGGGGGCTTGTGCAGCTTACTACCAGTTTGGCCGTGCAACCCTTGAGGAAGCCTCGCGCTAAGGAGGTTGGCGTAAGTTACTCCTGCCGTGTGAAGTATGCCTCGTAGCGTTCCCCGCCGCTGATCTCGCCCTGCACCCACAAGCGGCCGTCATGTAGGATCGCTATGCGCTGCGTCTCGGTAACTGCGCCGCGCGTCCAGACGAAGGAGAGGATACCATCGTTGGCATCGGCAGCGCTGGTGGTGGCAACGCCAAGGTCGCAGGCAGAAGGGACGCAGGTCTGCCACAAATGTGCACTGATCACACCCCCTGCCGCGCTGATCTCAATGCGACTGATACGATCGGTGCTATTCTGGTTAACCCATGTCCCCACAAAAGGCATCCAGGCAGGGGTGGCAGTGGCCGTCGTCGTGGGTGTGGGAGTATTGGCAGGGACAACCTTGATCTCTACAAAGATTTCCTCGCCGAAGATCACGCCGCTGGGCGCGCGGAAGCGCCAGTAGCTGGTGTACTCGCCGGGGGTGCTGGGTGCAGTCAGCGTGATGGTGACGTTGGTGTTGGTATTGGCAGCAGTCGGCAATACGGGGAAGACTTCTGTGTCGCCCATTCTATCCCCCCGTATCAGGATGAGCTGCGTGCCGGCAGGCCAGTCTAAGCAGCCACTGTTCCAGATTTCCCATGTCTTCTCAAAGGCGCTTCCTGCAGGGATTTCCGTACCATCGGGGATGGTCACATCCCTGACGAAGGTCGCCCAATAAGTACATTCGGCGGTAGGTGAAGGCGTGATGTTTGGTTCTGGCGTGTTGGTGGCCTCGCCGGGCTGAGGGGCCTCCGGGGTGAGCAGGGTAGGGTCAATGGCAAAGAGCGGAGTGCTGGTCTCGGTGGGCGTTAGGGTCACGCTGCCACGCAGGGGTGGAGCGCTGCAGGCCAGTGCGGCCAGCGCGAGCATCAGCAGGGCAATCCCCCATAGCTCTTTAAGCCGTTCTCCCGTCCTTGCCATGGCTCTCCCTTCTGGGATGTCAGGTAACAGGCCTGTGCTACCGCCTATCACAGTAGCACAGGCAGGCCTGCTGAGCAAGTGCTCCTCACAGTTGGAGGTCAGGGTGCACCATCGTCAGCAGGCGCACGCCTTTCACCTGCTGGAAAGAAGCCCCTTGGCTGACGCAGGCGATCACCTGTTGCGGATCAGTCACCAGTGCACCAGAAAGTACCTTCACCCCACGCTCAAACAGCAAGGACGTGAACGGTGTGGATGGCCCCAGCAGCATGACCAGAGCCTCTGGTCGCCACAGAGTAGCCAGCTCTTCAAAGGTGTTGTTAAGGAGCGTGAGGGAGGTCACCGCGACGATATCCGCCTGCGGTAGCACCTCTGGGGCGGCGGAGGCGGGCAGATCGCCGGGGGCCGGATCAAGCTCCAGCACCCAGAGGGAAGACACAGCATCGCGCAACTTTTCCACAAAAGGAAAGTGTCCCACCATGGCCACGCGCTTGTCACGCCCTTTTTCCAACAGAAAGTCACGGGCGTTCAGTTCCACACATTGCTGCTCATCAGGCACAAGCAGCGCATTGATGGTAGCCCATCCCACACTACGTTCTGGCCCCACTTCGGAACGTGCCAGTGCCGCCAGCTCGTGCGCCGAGTGTTCGTGCAGATGGCCCGCATTTTGGATCAGCTCGTGGCTGTGGCCGGGACCGCTGCGCGGTGGAAGCGTTGCAGCCAGTCCACATGACGCAGGCTCCCCCGCCTGCCCCTCGGCCAGCCAGACGCTTGTCCAATGCAGGCCGATGTGCACAGCGCGTACAGCACGGTCAGGCGGCAGGGCCATCAGCAGATCGTCTACAATAGCCATGTCTCTTACCCTTAGGCGTGAAGGAAGTCCACGCCATATTCTAACACGCTGCGGAGGCCTCATCAGCCTCCCTATAGGAACGGAGCTACTGATGCTATAATGCCTGCGGAGCAGATAAGGGGTCCTTTGGGAGCGCGTTCTATGGCTGAATCTGAAAGCATGGAGATGTACCTCAAGACGATCTTGGAGCTGGAATGTGACAACGAGCCAGTTGCTATTTCACAAGTCGCTGAGCGTTTGGGTGTGTCCACTGTCTCAGCCAACGAGATGATCAGGCGTCTTGTTGATCGCGGGATGTTGATCCATACGCCTTACAAGGGCGTTCGTCTCACCGATCTAGGGCGTCGACGTGGGCTGAACGTACAGCGTCGTCATCGCTTGTGGGAGCGCTTCTTGGTGGACTGTCTCTCCGTCCCCTGGGAGCGGGCGCACGATTTGGCCTGCCGCTTGGAACATGCCACTGCAGATGAGGTCACCGAGGCGCTGGCTGCCTTTCTAGGCCATCCCAAAACCTGCCCGCATGGCAACACCATCCCGTTAGCAGATGGCACGTTAATGGAGCCCCCTGTTGTGCCGCTTAACGAGCTGGAGATCGGGCAGAAGGGACACATAGCGCGCATTTATCGTGAGGAAACCACCTTGCTGGAATATCTGGCCGAGCGTGGCATCCTGCCCGGCCAGCCAGTGAGTGTAGAGGATATCGCCCCCTACAACGGGCCGCTGACCGTGCGGGTAGGCGAGCGAGAACACGTGTTGGGGCGCGAAGTTGCCATCCATATCCTCATTGCCCTTGATGAGTGATTGCATCTCATGGTTGCTTCCCACTGCTCAACCGTACTCGGTGTAGACATCGGTGGCACCTTTACAGACTTCGTGTTGGTGCAGGATGGGAAGATCACCGTACACAAGCGTCTTTCCACCCCCCGTGATCCCTCGGTTGCATTGCTGGAGGGTATAGCCCACCTTGCCCTTGCGCCCCAGGCAAATGTGGTGCATGGCTCAACCATTGCTACCAACGCCTTGCTGGAGCGGCGCGGCGCACGCACCGCCTTGGTCACCACGCGCGGTTTCGCCGACGTGTTAGCCATTGGCCGTCAAGAGCGTCCTGATCTCTACGCACTTGTGCCACAGCTCCCCCTACCCCTTGTCCCCCCCGAACTGCGTTTTGAGGTGGAGGAGCGCGTTACCGCAGATGGGACGCCGCTGGTGGCGCTGGACCCACAGGCGCTAGACCCCCTCGTGGCGCAGATACGGGCGCAGGGAGCGGAGTCAGTGGCTATCTGCTTGCTGTTCTCGTTTCTTTACCCTGAACACGAGCGCCTCATCGGTGCAGCACTCAACGGGCACGTTGCTGTTTCTCTCTCCAGCGAGATTCTTCCCGAATACCGCGAGTATGAGCGCATGAGCACAACGGTGATCAACGCCTATGTGGCCCCATTGATGGATCGCTACCTGCGCCGTGTGGAAGAGGGATTGGCTGGAAGGCGCTTGCGCATTATGCAGTCCAACGGCGGGGTGATCACCGCCGCAACGGCGCGCAAGGAAGCTGCCCGCACCGTGCTCTCCGGTCCGGCAGGAGGGGCAGTAGGGGCGTTCCACGTGGCCAGACTGGCCGGTTTTGATCACATCATCAGCTTTGATATGGGCGGTACTTCCACCGATGTGGCGCTTTTCCCTGGTGATATGATCTACACCCGCGAGGCAAAGATTGGCGGGTTGCCGCTACGCCTCTCGGTTGTTGATGTGCACACGGTCGGTGCAGGGGGTGGGAGCATTGCCCGCGTGGATGCCGGAGGGGCATTGCAGGTTGGCCCGCAGAGCGCAGGCGCTGACCCCGGCCCCGCTTGCTATGGGCGCGGCGATCTGCCGACTGTCTCTGACGCCAATCTGATATTGGGCCGCCTCAGCGCCGAGCATTTCCTCGGTGGACAGATGAGACTCTATCCGGAGCGGGCGCGTCAAGCACTGGCGGCCCTCGCCACGGCTATGCACGTCGCCACGCCAGAGCAGGCTGCCTGGGGTGTGATACAGGTAGCCAATGCTACGATGGAGCGTGCCATTCGTGCCATTTCCATCCAGCGTGGCTACGATCCGCGTGCTTTTACGCTGGTAGCATTTGGCGGTGCAGGGCCGCTGCACGCCTGCGCGCTGGCTGAGGCTCTGCATATTCCGCGCATCCTCATCCCGCGCACGCCGGGTGTGCTTTCGGCGCTGGGGATGACCATTGCCGATCTGGTAAAAGATTACTCGCAGACCATCATGGCCGGGCAGGAGGTGCTTGCTCCCGCCGCTTTGGATACAATCTTTGCGCCGCTGGAGGCTCGTGCGTATGATGACCTGCGAAAGGAAGGCATTCAGCCGCAGCAGATGGTGTTGGAGCGGGCACTGGATATGCGCTACGTGGGCCAGTCGCATGAGATCACTGTGCCGCAACCTGCCGATGGGGCGTGGTTGGGTGCTTTTCACACGGCGCACGAGCGGCTGTACGGCCATCGTCATGATGAGGAGCCGGTACAGGTGGTCAACGCTCGCCTGCGGGCTGTAGGGCGCAGCCCCAAACCCATCTTTGAACTGCTCCCCGAGGAAGGGACAGATGCCAGTGCCGCCTGCGTGGGCGAAGGGCTGGTCTGGTTCGGGCCACGGGAACCGCAGCGCACGCTGCTCTATGAGCGCGAGCGGCTGCTGGCTGGCAATGTTATCATAGGGCCAGCCATTCTTTTCCAGCTAGATGCCACAACCGTATTGGCCCCCGGCTGGCAGGCTGTCGTGGATCGATGGGGCAATCTATTGTTGAGCCGCCTATGAAACACACCGTCATTCTTATCCCCTTCCTCATCCTGCTGATCGCGCTGGCCTTGCCCGCCCATAGCGTACAGGCTGCTCCTGTGGTGCCTACCCTCTCTGTGGAAGTCAGGCCGCAGGAGCTGGCCCCTGCACAGGCAGGTTATGTTTTTGTCAGTGGGGGCTATCCTCTGCGGGTGTCTGTGACTCTGGATGGCAGGCCGCTGGCGGTCTACTGGACAGGTGACGGCTATCTTGCTCCCTTTGCTTTTGACTTTGATACGCCAGCAGGCGAGCATCCTATCGTGGTGTTGGCCAGCGATCCGACGACAGGTGCGCAAGTTACCTATAGACAGACCGTCACCGTAACCGCTTTCCAGTACCCTCGCGAGGAGGTCTCCATCGCTCGCCGCCTCGCCGCCTTGCTTGATCCCCTCCTCAACCGCAATGAGGAGGATTGGCTTGCTGCTGTTTATACGCCCCGCTCCAATTCCACTGATTGGGGTTGGCCGTTTGCCCTGCCTGTCCCAGGTGAGTGGATCACCTCTAAGTTCGGCGGTGACCGCACCTACAACGGTGGGCTATGGCGCGCCTACCACACCGGCGTAGACTTCCGACGGGCAGTGGGGCAGCCGATCTGGGCCACGGCAAGCGGTCGGGTGGTAGCGGTGGAGTCGCTCAACGTACGCGGTAATGTGGTCATCATTGACCATGGCTACGGCATCTTTTCTCAATATGCCCACATTTCAGAGGCCTATGTAACGCCCGGCCAATATGTGCAGCGCGGTCAGCTTATCGCCGCTGCTGGTGCTACAGGGCGCACCAACGGCCCTCATCTCCACTTTGAGATCATTGTCAACGGCATCCCCGTAGACCCGTTGAGTTGGATGGCACTTATGCCCGGCTTTGTGCCCCCTGCCGAGGTGCCACGCGAGCGTGATCAACCCATAGAGGAAGGAACGGGCAGTTAATTCCCCATTTTGATGCTCCAATCCCCTCCTTCTTCGTGCATTCGCTCCCCGAATCTGCTATGATAGAGGTAGCAAAAAGTAGGATAAGTCTGATTTATCAGATGTTTCGGCCTCCTGATGGCCTGACAGGAGCAGAGCTTCTATGAGCGAGATCAAAGATATGCCGCTAGTCTCCTCTGTTGCCGGGCGTGAACCGATCGTCAACGACTTCCAAATTATCGTGGCGACAGTCAACGGCACGGGGAGCCAGACAGCCAACACCGTTCTGATGCGCGCCCTGTTTCGTATGGGGGTACCCGTCACGGGCAAAAATATCTTCCCCTCCAACATTCAGGGGCTGCCGACGTGGTTTACCATCCGCCTGAGCAAAGACGGTTACATCGCTCGCCGCGAGACCAGCGAGGTGCTGGTGGCCATGAATGAAGACACCCTTGAGGAGGATATCCGGGCCTTGCCGCCGGGCGGTGTGTGCTTCTATCCGCTGGAATGGAATGTTGAACCTCGCCGTGAGGACATTGTCTACTACCCCATGCCGGTCCGCGAGGTGCTGAAGGCCACGGACATCCCGGCTAATCTGCGCGACTACGTTGCCAACATGGCCTATGTGGGCGCGCTGGCCGCCATATTGGAGATCGATCTGGACGAGGTTGAGGCCGCGCTGAACTTCCACTTCAACAACAAACCCAAACCTGTTGAGCTCAACATGAGAGTGGCTAAGGCCACCTACAACTGGGCAATGGATAACCTGCCAAAGCTGGATCCCTACCGCGTGGAGCGCATGGATGGGACGAGGAACAAAATCCTCTTGGACGGCAACTCCGCGGCGGCATTGGGGGCAGTTTTTGGTGGTGTGACGTTGGTGGCATGGTACCCTATCACCCCCTCCACCAGCCTCATTGACGCCCTCCGCGAGTACGTGCAGGAGCTGCGCTGCGATCCGCAAACCGGCAAATCTACTTGCGCCATTATCCAAGCGGAGGATGAATTAGCCGCCGTTGGCATGGTCGTTGGGGCCGGTTGGGCTGGAGCACGTGCCATGACCTCCACCTCTGGGCCGGGCCTCTCGCTCATGACCGAGTACGCCGGCCTAGCCTACTTTGCCGAGGTCCCCTCGGTGATCTGGGACATCCAGCGCGTCGGCCCCAGCACAGGCTTGCCCACGCGTACCTCACAAGGCGACGTACTGATGGCCTACACTATGGGGCATGGGGACACCAAACACGTCGTCCTTCTGCCTGCCAACCTGAAGGAGTGCTTTGAGTTTGGTTGGCGTGCTTTTGACCTTGCTGAGCGGCTACAGACGTTAGTGCTGGTGCTGAGCGACCTAGACCTCGGCATGAACCTGTGGATGAGCGAACCGTTTGACTACCCTGATCAGCCGATGGATCGCGGCAAGGTGCTTAAGGCTGAGGATTTAGATCGGTTGGGCGAGTTCGCCCGTTACAAAGATGTGGATGGCGACGGCATCCCCTACCGTACCCTGCCTGGCACCGAGCACCCACTGGCTGCTTACTTCACGCGTGGCACTGGCCATAACGAATATGCCGAATACAGTGAGCGCCCTGAGGATTGGTACGCCAACCTGCGCCGTCTGGCTCGCAAGTTTGAGACGGCGCGCACATTGGTCCCCAAACCGGTGGTACAGAAGGCGGAGAAGGCCCAGTTCGGCCTTATTGCCTATGGCAGCACCGATCCTGCAGTGATAGAGGCGCGCGACCGCCTTGCGCAGCAGGACATCTACTTTGACTATCTGCGCCTGCGGGCACTGCCCCCAGAAGAAACCACCCGCCAGTTCCTTGCTACCCATGAACGGGTTTACGTCTTTGAGAACAACATGGATGGCCAGATGGCCAGCATCTTGCGCATGGAGTTCCCAGAGTATGCGCCGCGCATCGTTTCGTTGGCTTATCTAGATGGCCTGCCGTTGACCGCTCGCCGTCTGGTGGAAATGGTCATGGAAAAGGAAGGTAAGGCATGAGTATGGACGTACGTGTGAACGCCATCGGCCTCACCCGTAGCGATTACAGCGGACGCCCTTCTACGCTCTGCAAAGGGTGTGGCCATAACTCCATTGCCAATCAGATCATCTCGGTAGCCTATGAGCTGGCCATCAAGCCGCACCGCGTCATCAAGCTGAGTGGCATCGGCTGTTCCAGCAAGTCAGCGGCCTATTTCCTCAGCCGCTCACATGGCTTCAACGGCTTGCATGGCCGTATGCCCTCGTTGGCCACCGGCGCAACAACGGTGAATAACTCCCTGATCGCCATCGGCGTCAGTGGCGATGGTGACACAGGCAGCATTGGCCTGGGGCAGTTCAAGCATATGATCCGCCGCAACACGCCGGTCGTCTATATTGTGGAAAACAACGGCGTTTATGGACTCACCAAGGGCCAGTTCTCAGCCACGGCTGACCAGGGTCAGGTACTTAAGTATGCAGGTGTGAACGAACTGCCGCCCATTGACATCTGCCTGGAGGCGCTCGTTGCAGGAGCCTCCTTCGTGGCCCGCTCTTTTGCCGGCGATCCGGCTCAGGTGCGAGAGCTGCTTAAAGCGGCCATCAGCCATCGCGGCACAGCCGTGCTGGACATCATCAGCCCTTGCGTTACCTTCAACAATCATGAGGATTCCACCAAGAGCTACCCTTGGGGCAAGCAGCACCAGGAGACACTCCACGACATCACTTACATCCCCTACGCCGAGCCGATCATGGTGGATTACGAGGCAGGTGAGGCCAAGGTCGTGAGGCTGCACGATGGTTCACATATCCAGCTGAAGAAGCTGGACCCAGCCAGCCACGACCCCACCGACCGAATGGCTGCCCTGCGCTTGCTGGAGCAGGCCCGTGAAGAGGGGCAGTTCATCACCGGCCTGATCTATGTGGATGAGAACCGTCCCTCATTCAACGAGATCAGCCATTTGGTGGATACGCCCCTTGTCCATCTGCCTGAGGAACAGCTGCGCCCGCCGCGTGAAGCCCTGGAGCGGGTGATGGCGGTGCTTTCCTGCTGCTGAGGATTGCGGGGGGAAAAGCTGTGCGTTAAAATATATGCCAGCACGGTGGATGTAGCTCAATTGGCAGAGCACCGCACTGTGGATGCGGTGGTTGTGGGTTCGAGCCCCATCATCCACCCCGCCTCACACAAGGAGCCATCCCTTCAGGAGATGGCTCCTTCGTTTTTATCCCTCTATTCCTCTTTGAACGGCTCGCCTTTATTCCACCTCAACACGGGCTTTGCGACGCGTGGGGGGCCTGTTAGTCTGTTTTTCCTCTCCTTCTAGCCGTTCAATCGCGGCATCCACGAGGCTGCGCATGGCAAGCAGCATCTCACGCCGCGCTTCGCGGCGGTATTGCCAGAACTCCTCGGGGATCAGGCTGCCCCACTGCTTCCGCATCGCCTTGAGGGCAGATTTGAAGTGCTGCACAAACTCCGAAGGTTCGTGCTGCGTCTTCTCTTCCTCTGGCATAGTCACACCCCCTTAACTTCCCCAATGTCCTGTGCACTGGCCTATGCCAGCACATAGGTTTCCTTTATACTCCTTATACGATTATGGTATGGGAAAGTTGCAGAGTCAACAGCAACAGGGGCTTGTAGATAAACGGAAGGTGTTGCGTTGACGTTGATAGCCTAATCTGGATATACTTTGTTCTAAACACCTACAACTTGAGCACCTGCCACGCATCTAAAAACAAGCGAGCAATGCCTCTCATGCTGTGAGCAGCATGAGATCTCTCATTGCAACTTGGTCTCTTAATTTTATCCACACAACAGGGAAGGTGAACGCTCTATGTCCGCACAATCCGCTCCAGCAGCCAAAGGTTTGGAAGGGGTTGTTGTTGCCCAGACCCAGAAGAGCACCGTTGACGGCACCATTGGGAAGCTGCAGTATCACGGCTACAACATCGTTGATCTGGCTGCTCATGCCACCTTTGAGGAAGTCGTCTACCTGCTCTGGTATGACAAGCTGCCTACCGTCGCAGAGTTGGAGGCCTTCAAGAAAGAATTGGCCGCAGAGCGTGGCTTGCCGCCCGAGCTTGTGGAGATCATGAAGGTCTTCCCTAAAACTGCTCACCCAATGGCTGTGTTGCGCACAGCGGTCTCGGCACTGGGGGTGCTGGATACCCAATCGGAAGATACCAGCCCGGCAGCCAATCTGCGCGTAGCACGCCGTCTAACGGCAGTGATGCCGACCATCGTGGCAGCCTGGGAACGCATCCGCAACGGCCATGAGCCAGTCGCCCCACGCCCCGATCTCAGTCATGCGGCTAACTTCCTCTACATGATGCGCGGTGCCGAACCGACGCCGACCGAAGTATCTGCAGTGGATACCTACCTCGTATTGCTGGCCGATCACGGCATGAATGCCTCCACCTTTTCGGCACGGGTGACTACCAGCACCATGGCCGATGTGTACTCAGCGGTGACGACGGCCATCGGTACGCTCAAAGGCCCTGCACATGGCGGTGCCACTCAGAAAGCGATGGAACAGTTCCTCGCCATTGGCAGCCCCGAGAACGTGGAGGCTTGGTTTGAGCACGCCATGGCCAACGACATCCGCATTATGGGCATTGGCCATCGCGTGTACAAGGTTGAGGACCCCCGCGCCCGCATTTTGCGCGAGCGAGCGCGGGCGCTGGCCGAGGGCAGCGCCAATGGGAAGTGGTTTGAGATCGCCTGGCAGCTGGAGCAGAAAGCACGCAGCCACCCCTATTTCATTGAGCGCAACCTGTACGCCAATGTGGACTACTATTCGGCCATTGTGCTCTACCTGACGGGTATCCCGGTTGATCAGTTCACCGCGCTGTTTGCCATCAGCCGTGTGGCGGGATGGACGGCGCACATTATGGAGCAGTGGGCAGATAACCGCCTCATCCGTCCGCGTGGAGAGTACATCGGCCCGCGCGATTTGGAATGGGTGCCTATAGAAAAACGCGGCTAGATATGCTGCTCCCTCCTTTGGCGCCTGAGGATATCCCCGTTCCCTCAGGCGTCTTTTTCTTCCGGTTTGCCTTCCATCCACAAGTGGCTAAGATGGAGGCCGATGCGAAACCCTGTTCTGGGAAGGCTGATGTGAACCAGTGGCTTGAAGCACATCGTACACTGGTCTTGGCAGCGGTGGGCCTCCTCATTGCAGCGGCGGGACTGATTTTTGCACTGCGTTGGCAGGCTCCTGCTCCTATTGTGATAGAATCCCCTCCTCCAAGCATGACGCCACTCCCTACTGCAACCTCCGGCCCCATGCAGGTCTATATCAGCGGAGCAGTTGCCCACCCTGATGTTTATACATTGCCGCCCGATGCTATCGTGCGCGACGCTGTGGAAGCCGCCGGTGGCTTCACGGCCGACGCTGACCGCGATCGCATCAACCTGGCGCAGCATCTCAGCGATGGGGAGCATATCCACATCCCCCGTCTGGGTGAAGCCCCCACACCTGCACCTCAGATCAGCGAGGGCACGCCGCTGCCTTCAGGACCGATTGATATCAACACCGCTACACAGGCCGAGTTAGAGACGCTCCCCGGCATTGGCCCAGCGTTAGCACAGCGCATCATTGAGTACCGCGAGGAACATGGGCCTTTTGCTTCTATTGAGCAGATTCAGAATGTCTCCGGCATCGGCCCGGCCAAGTTTGAGGCTATTAAGGACCTCATCACGGTTGGGCAGTGACGCCCTCCTCAACTCCCTCGAGCTGCTTTGGATGGCTCTCCGCGATATGGTACACTGGCACCCATGATCACCAGCGAGCATAACGAGCGCATCAAACGGGTGCGTGCATTGCAATCCCGCCGACAGGCACGCCGCAAGGCGCGCCGTTTTGTCATTGAGGGGCTGCGCTTGGTGCGCGAGGCGGCATCGGTAGGCGTGCCGGTTGAGGAGGTGTTTTACACCCCGGCATTTGCCGCCACTACAGAGGGCAAGGAGCTGCTGAATAAGCTGAGCACTCTTGGGGCGGTGTTGCTGGCAGTAGATGAGCCGCTGATGCGCCTCATGAGTGATACCCAAACACCACAGGGCATCTTGGCCGTCCTGCCGGAACTGAACCTTGCTCCCCCTCCCGATCCCTCCTATGTGCTGATTGTTGATGGTGTGGCCGATCCCGGCAATCTGGGGACAATCATGCGAGCAGCTGCAGCGGCTGCAGTGCCGCTCATGATTATCACCAGTGGTACAGTGGACCCCACCAATCCCAAGGTGGTACGCAGTGCAATGGGTGCTCATTTCCGCCTGCCCCTCTGGCAGATGAGCTGGGAGAGCCTCGCGGAACTCCTGGCCGGGTATGCTGTCTTTCTAGCCAGCGCAGGCGGTGGTATCCCCTACTTCAAGGTGGATTGGACACAGCGCTCGGCGTTGATCATCGGCGGTGAGGCACGTGGCCCTAGCGAGCACGCCCTGCGGCTGGCCCACGCTCAGGTGAGCATACCTATGCCAGGAGGGATGGAATCGCTCAACGCGGCCATGGCTGCCAGCATTCTTATCTTTGAGATGGTCCGCCAGCGGCTGGAGCAGGCTACGCTGACCGACCGCGCCGACAGGACCTAGTAGGAGGTTTGTAGTGAGGATTCGCTCTGTCACAGCCTTCATGGATGTTACCTACCCTTTGGAAGCCGGGGCAATGGCCGAGGTAGGCGAAGCCCTGCGGGCCGTCCGTCGTACGTTTGAGGAGGAAGGCTATGAAGTCCAAACTGTGCGAGCAGCCACGCAGCCGTTTCCGGTGATGCTGGCCGAGGCTGGTGGCCCTGGCAAGGCGGTTGATCTGGCCAAAGACCTGGAGGCTCTCGCCTTTGTGCATGAGATAGATTACCTTTCACTTGGCCCGGTACGTCTGGATGATGCCGTGACCTATGTGGAGGCCATCCCGAACGTCTTGGCAGAGACGGAGCGGGTCTTCGCCAGTGTGGAGATCGCCAATAGCGGCAAGGGCGTCAGCTTGCCCCGCTTGAGGAGGGCAGCGGATACAGTGCAACGGGTGGCTACCTTGAACGAAGATGGCTTCGCCAACCTGCGCCTGACCGCACTGGCAAACGTCCCGCCGGGTTCCCCTTTCTTCCCAGCAGCTTATCATCAGGGAGGGGCGGCCCGAGTGGCCATAGCCACCGAAAGCGCCGATCTTGCGGTGGCAACGATCTCCAGCAGCACCACGCTGGATCAAGCACGCCGTAGACTGATACAGGCCATTGAGTCTGAGGCGGGTCGCCTTCAGAGTCTTGTGCAGCAGGCGTTGAGACCTTTTGATCTCACCTTTCAGGGCATTGATTTTTCCCTGGCACCCTACCCCGAGGAGATGCGTAGCATCGGTGCGGCACTGGAACGGCTGGGGCTGTTGGCGGCCGGCGGTCAGGGGTCGTTGCTTGCTGCTGCCTTCCTCGCCGATGCCCTTGAGCGCGCCCGCTTCACACGGACGGGGTTCTGTGGGGTGATGCTGCCCGTTCTGGAAGACAACGTGTTGGCGCAACGGGCAGCGGAGGGGCAGTTTGGTGTTGTTGATCTGCTGATTTGCTCAGCAGTGTGCGGCACAGGGTTGGATACCATCCCCCTGCCTGGCGACGTGGATGTGGAGATGCTGGCCGCCATCCTGGCGGATGTGGCTGCGTTGGCCCTACGTCTTGATAAGCCGCTCACAGCGCGCCTGATGCCGCTGCCCGGCAAACAAGCCGGCGATGAGGTGCGTTTTGACTTTGAATACTTCGCTCCCAGCCGTGTGATAGCACCGAAGGGAGGTTTCAGCGGAGGATTGCTGGCGGGGGATGAGATCATTGCCCTCCAATCCATTTACGGACGCAGGAGATGATTCCCCTATAAAGCAGAGAGCAGCGGTCATGCGACCGCTGCTCTCTGCTTTATCTACCGCGCCCTAACCAGAAGTGATTGGGCAACACCATGTTGGACGCGCGCAGCTCCACCCCTGCAACGCGCTTGAGGTTCCCAGTAAGGTAGGAAGGGTGCACATAACACACCGTTGGACGTGCGCCATACTTGTTTTCGTAGTATGTAATCGCCCGTTGCAGTTTAGCCTCCAGATCGCGTTGCTTGCTGTTATCAAACCATAGCATCCCCGTCTTCATTGTGGCCCCTACTCCTATTAACTCTACGCAGGCCTACACCACAAGGGATAGAGAGCCGGCCCAGCTACCTACACACCCCCTTTGGCCTATCAGCACACCCTCTCTCATGGGCCGGCCTCGCCACCCACCAAAATAGAACTTTTGTTCTACTTTCACTCATTATAATTCGCTCTTCGTGGAAGATCAAGGGTGTAGTGAATCTTTTAAGGTTGTCGGAGCCTCTCAGGCCTAGAGCAATGAAACGGGGTCTACGTCAATGGAGAGCGTAAGCGAAGGGCGCAGGTCGTGCAGGATATCGGTCGGATGCGGCCCGCGCACAATGATATGCCAGCGGTATAGGTTATCACGGCGCGAATAGAAGCAGGGTGCCGGGCCGATCAGCGAAGTTTGCACCAGCCGTTGGTCAGCGATGCGCTGAGAGAGCAATCGGTGCAGGCGTTCGGCATCGCGCTGGGCACGTTCTGCGCTCGGTGCTCTGATCTCCAACCGTACCAAGCGGCTGTAAGGTGGGTAGCCAAGCTCGGCGCGGTAGCGCATCTCCTGCTGGTAGAAAGCGGCAAAATCGTGACCAGCCGCTGCACGGATAGCATAGTGCTCCGGTGCGTAAGTCTGCAGGATGACACGCCCACCCAGCAGGCCGCGCCCGGCACGCCCCGCCACTTGTGTAAGGAGTTGGAAGGCGCGTTCGCCGCTGCGATAATCCGGCAGATAGAGCGCCGTATCTGCGCTGACCACTCCTACCAGTGTGACCAGTGGCAGGTCCAGCCCCTTGGCCACCATTTGAGTGCCGATCAGCACATCGGCTTCGTGGTCAATGAAGCGCTGCAGAAGTACATCATGTACATCTTTGCCGCCTGTTGTGTCGCGGTCCCAGCGCACAATGCGCGCCTTGGGGAAGTGTCTCCTGACTTCCTGCTCCACACGTTCGGTACCGCCGCCGAAGTAGCGGATCTGTTCAGAGCCACAGACAGGGCACTTATCGGGATGTCCGGTGCGGTAGCTGCAGTGATGACATACCAACTTCCCACCGTTTGTGCCTACGTCGGCAAGGTTGGTGTGCCAGGTAAGGGGCACATCGCAGCGCGGGCAGGTTAACACATGCCCGCAAGCACGGCAGAAGACATAAGTGGACGTGCCGCGCCGATTGAGAAACAGGATGGCCTGTTCGCCTCGCGCTAGTGTCTCGGAGAGCGCCGCTGTTAGTGCCCGGCTGAAGATGGAGCGATTCCCAGCGCGCAGCTCCTGGCGCATATCCACCACCTGTACCGGAGGCAAGTCAATCATCACCGCCTCTTCGGGGTCCTCAGGATGGTGCGTGTAGCGCGTCTGCCTGAGGTGATAGTGGACGGCCTGTCTCTTGATAGCTTCACGGTGGCCCATGATGCGCGCTGGCAGTTCCAGCAGCAAGTATTCACCCCGTCGATCATCGCCGGGCCGTGCCGCCCGTGCGTAGGTGACTACATCCGGCGTGGCGCTGCCCATGATCACGAGGGCGCAGCTTAGCCGTGCCAGCTCTATGGCCGTCGGTATGGCGTGATAGTAAGGTGGAGGGACAGGCGGAGACTGCTTGTAACTATCATCGTGGCATTCGTCTATCACAATGAGGCCGAGGTCAGGGAGCGGGGTGAACAGTGCCGAACGTGGCCCGATGACCACATCAATAAGGCCCAGACGCGCTCGGCGCCACGTGTCATAGCGCTCGCCTGGCGAGAGCGCGCTGTGCACAAGGCCCATGCGTCCGGCAAAACGCGCGCCGAAACGGCGGATCGTTTGCGGTGTCAGAGCAATCTCTGGCACCAGCACAATGGCCGTGCGCCCCTGCCCGATCACCTTCTCCACGGCGCGCAGGTACAGCTCCGTCTTGCCTGATCCGGTGACGCCATGCAGCAGGATAGGCTGAGGGGTCTCTTCGCCCTCCAATGCCGCCTCAATGACCTCCCATGCTGCTTGCTGATGTGGCGTGAGGTGAGGCGGCGTATCAGGCACGTAAGTGCGGCCTGCAAGGGGATCGCGCCAGATAGCCTGCTCGCGCAATACCAGCAGGTCGTCTTCCGCCAGGGCACGCAGGTCAGTAAGTGTGCAGCCTGGCACGGCTGTGTAGACTTCACTCACCTCCAACGGCTCGCCTGCCTGCGCCAGCAGGCGCAGAACCTCCGCTCGGCGTTGCAGTGCCTTACGCCGATTTAGAGGGGCTTCATCGGGAGCAAGATGGCGGGCAATGACCTCCTCCACCTGCGCGGGTGGGACGGCCAGTTCCGCCACACGCACACGCTTCTCGCTGACGGCGGGGGGATTAAGCACAGGTTCACGCAGGACCAAACCGCGTGCGGCGAGGTCGCTTACGGCTTTCTGCCAATTGCGGTGCGGCAACGCGCGGGCGATCTGACGCCCGCGCAATGGTCCACGCCGTCCCAACAGGTGTAGCAGGCGCGCCTGTGTGTCGTCGCGTGGTTCAACTTGATCCGGCGGGATCACGGGAGTGATCAGCATATCTCCCCGCTGGGACATGCCCGGTGGGATGAACAAGCGCGCACACTCGGGGAGTGTCGTGAGGTATGTGTGGCTCATCCAGCGGGCTAGCGCCAGCTGAACCTCGCCAACAACCGGATCGCGGTCTAACAGGGCCAGAATCGGCTTGGTCTCAGGCACGGGGGATCGCTCGTCAAAGCGCAGGATCACCCCTTGAGCCTTCTGGGCGCCAAAGGAAACCTCTACCAGATGGCCGACTCTCAGCTGATCAGCCATCTGGGGGGGGATATGGTAGTGAAAAGTGCCCTCAACTGGCAGGTTGACCACTACCTCAGCGTACACAGCGCCTTACTCCCCAGTTCAGCGTGCTCTCAAGGGAAATTATATCGTGCGCCCGTCCCCATAGCCGCGAGCCGCTCCGCATGTTAGAATATCCGCAACCTGATGGTGCGAGGAGGGTAGGGTGTCTAAGATCGTGCTCGTTTTTGACGCGGCAAGTTCTGGCAGTCGGGGGAATGGGTCGGGAAGTTATGCGATTATCAAGGGCAACCTGCGCACAGTCACCCGCCTTGAGTTCGGCAACGGCATGACCGCTCATGAGGCTCAATATGATACGCTGATCACCGCACTGGAGATGCTTGTTCGGCAAGAGTCGGCAGGGGAAACTGTCCTTGAGATACGCAGCCCCAGTCAATTGGTCATTCGGCAGGTGCTGGGCATCTGGCAGACACGGGAAGCGCATCTGCGTACACGACTTGACCGCGTGCGCGAGCTGCTGCGCCACTTTAAGTCGGCAACGCTAGCTTACATCCCCCGCGAGCAGGCAAACAATCTACTTGCCCGCTAATCCCCTATTCAAGGTTTTGCAGTTGTGGGACGATGATCCGCGCAGCCAAACTGACGACGACCATTGCCCCCGCACTAAAGCCCAATGCCAGCGCTGCTCCCACCTGATCGGCCAGTGCACCGGCGATCAGCCCACCTAAAGGGAAGGCTCCAAACACCAGCAGGGTATAGACCGACATGACCCGCCCGCGCATCTCATCTGGGATGTGCGACTGGATGAGCATGTTGGAGAGCGAGAGCTGAGGGGTGTAGCTCATACCTACCAGCACCAGAATGAGGAGCGAGAGGATGTAAGATCGTGAAAGGGCCAAAACGATCAGCATCACTGGCAGCACAATGTTGACCGCGTTCAAGTAGCGCCCGCGCCGCGGACGGCTGCTCAGGTAAGCGACAAGCAGCGCGCCCATCATGGACCCTAGCCCGCTGGCACCGTTGAGGAAACCAAATGCTACCTCGCCCTTGCCCAATACCTCGCGGGTCACAACGGGTAGCAGGACACGGTAGTTGGCCCCAAATAGAGCAACCGCCAGCACAATTACCATTAAAGCGGCAATGGTGCGCGCGCCCGCGATGAAGCGCAGCCCTTCCAGCAGATCTGCCAAAGGGGATTGCCTGGCACGTTTAGGCACAAAGCGAGGCAGCCGCTGTAAGACGAGGGCGATCAGGATAGCCAGAAATGAGATGGCATTGATAGTGAAGGCCCATGCCGTCCCCAGTGTGGCGACAATAATGCCGCCCACTGAAGGGCCAAGAATCTGGGCCAGGCTCATCAATGTGGAGTTGAGGGCGATAGCGTTTGACATGTCCTCTTTGCCCACCATTTCCACCACGAAAGCTTGCCGTGCCGGTGCGTCAAAGGCGTTGGCCAGGCCCCGCACCGCCGAGAGCACGATGACATGCCACACCTCAATCCGCCCGCTGAAAGTGAGGGCCGCAAGGATGACCGCCTGCACCAGCTGGATCAGTTGGGTGATGATCAGCAAGGTGCGGCGCGACATGCGGTCAACGATTACCCCCGCCCACGGCCCCAGAAGCCACACAGGGATCGCCATAGCGAAGGTCACCTGCCCTAACACCAGCGCCGAACGGGTCAGCTCATAAACCAGCCATTGCTGGGCTACCGTCTGCGCCCACGTCCCAGTGACGGATATCAGCAGGCCGATAAAGTACAGGCGGAAGTTGTAATGGCGTAGTGCGCTAAACGTGCGGTGCCAGTAAGCAGCAAGGGCGGATTTTGCAGCGGTGGGCGGCAACGGCGCGGGAGAGAGTGAGGAGTGCGCAGGAAGTGGGGCAACCTGTCGGGGCGCTTGCATTAGACTATCCTCAATTAGACATCAATTTGCCTAGCATTGTAGCGCCGAAGGCTTGCCTTCGCCATCCCTTGTAGCCTTCTGTTATTCGCATTGGCGGTGCGGGGATGTTAACATAGATGATATGAACAGAAGTTCCCTCTCTCCCGATGAGCGGCACAAGGAAGTCCGCCGCGTTTTGATGGCTACTCTCGTTGCCAATATCCTGGTGGCCATTGCTAAGATAGCGGTAGGACTGTTCACCCACTCGTTGGCCATGGTGGCCGATGGTCTGCATTCTAGCTTTGACACCACCTCCAATATTGTGGGGTTGGTGAGCACCACACTCGCTGCTCGCCCGCCAGATCGCAGTCACCCTTATGGCCACCGCCGTTTTGAGACGCTGGCCAGCATGTTGATCGGGGGGATGTTGCTCCTCACTGCATGGGAGGTCACCAAAAGCAGCTTCACGCGCCTCACCCAGGGCGGCGCGCCGCAGGTCACCGCTGTTAGCTTCGCTGTCATGGGAACCACCATAGTGCTCAACCTGCTGGTGACTACTTACGAACGCCGTGAAAGCAAACGCCTGCAATCGGAGTTTCTGCTGGCCGATTCGGAGCATACTCGCAGCGATGTGTTGGTCTCGCTGACCGTCATCGCCAGCTTGATCGCTGTCCGTCTGGGCTGGGCTTGGATGGATGCGGTGGCAGCGCTGGCAGTTGTGATCTTGCTGGGACGAGCGGCATGGCAGATTGTCAGTCGGGCAGCAAGGGTTCTTGTGGATCAGGCAGTTATAGACCCTGACGTAGTAAGCAGCGTGGTGCAAGGGGTGGCAGGGGTGCAACAAGTGACGCGCGTGCGCAGCCGTGGCCCTGCTGATGAGGTGCATCTGGATATAGATGTGCAGGTGGCGGCTCCTACCACTGCCGAACATAGCGCTGCCATCGCCGAAGAAATCCGTACTGCATTGCGTGCTCAGTTTGAGGGGCTAAGCGATATTCAGGTGTACTTCCTGCCGATGCGGGATGGCCCACCGGACTATGCGTTGATCGCTCGCGCTGAGGCAGATGCTCTGGGCCTTGGCGTGCATGAGGTGATCCCCTCCAATGGGTCGGGCGGCCTGACGATTGAGATGCATGTAGAGGTCTCGCCGGAGCAGACAGTGGGGGAGGCCCATGCGCTAGTCACACGTCTTGAGGAGCGGTTACAGCGCGCCTTGCCCGACCTGGAGCGCATTGTCACCCACATTGAGCCAGCACACCCGCCCGAGACGCCACCCCCTCCCAGTGAGGGCATCCATGGCCTGGCTCACGCTGCGCTGGAGATCGCCCATCGGCTGTACCCCGATAACCATTGGCACGATCTAGACATCCGACCGGAGGCCGATGGTGGCTACGCGCTGAGCATGCATTGTTACGTCCCTCCCGATCTGCCCCTTGAGGAAGCCCACCGCCTCGCCGAAACGGTTGAGACGCAGGTCAAAGCAGCTCTACCTGCCCTGCACCGTGTGACTATCCACACCGAGCCGCCCGGCGCACATGGGTAAATCTCGCTTGCCTGTAACCGCAGGAGGTGAAGGGTGAGGATCGGCGTCGTCTTTCCACAAACCGAGTTTGGCAACGACCCCATCGCCATCCGCGATTATGCTCAAACCGTTGAGGGTCTGGGCTTCACGCACGTTCTGGCCTACGACCACGTGCTGGGTGCTAATCCGGATCGCCCAGGCGGGTGGCAGGGTGCTTACACCTACCAACATCCCTTCCACGAAGTATTTGTCCTGTTCAGCTTCATGGCGGCTGTCACCAGCAAGCTGGAGCTCGTCCCCGGTATCCTGATCCTCCCCCAGCGGCAAACGGCGTTAGTCGCCAAGCAGGCTGCCTCGCTGGATGTGTTGAGTGGTGGGCGGCTGCGTCTGGGGGTGGGATTAGGGTGGAACGAAGTAGAGTACATCGCACTGGGTGAGGATTTCCGCACACGCGGGCGGCGTATTGAGGAGCAAATCGTCCTGCTGCGTCGCCTGTGGACAGAGCCGTTGGTCACCTTTGAAGGCCGCTGGCATACCATCCCCGATGCGGGGATCAATCCCCTGCCGCTGCAGCGCCCCATCCCCATCTGGTTTGGGGGTGACAGCGATGCCGCCCTGCGTCGCATGGCGCGCCTGGGCGATGGCTGGATGCCGCGCACACGCTCGCCGGAGGCTAACCGTGCCTTGCTGGATGCACTGGATCGCTATCTAGAGGAGGCTGGACGCTCCCGCCCTGCCGATTTTGGGTTGGAGCCGCGCCTTCACTACGGCAGCGGCAATGTGGATGAGTGGCAGGCGCAAATAGAGCAGTGGCGCCTGATGGGAGCTACGCATTTATCGGTCAACACCATGGATTGCGGATTTGCCAGCCCCGCTGAGCACATCAACGCCCTGCGGCACTTCGCCGAGGCAGTTGGCCTCTCGTAGAGTGCGCTGTGTTCCTTATTCGGTCAGTAGCCAGTTGGGGAGCACGTCAAAATCTAGAGGGTCACGCTGACCAGCCTGATAGCGGAAAAACCCTGCTGCGGCGATCATCGCTGCGTTATCGGTGCACAGCACAAGCGGCGGGATGCGCACCGGCATCCCCGCGCGTGCGATCATCTCGGCACGCAGGGCGCTGTTGGCGGAGACACCACCGGCGATAAAGATTTCTCGCGCCCCGAAGGCATGAGCGGCGCGCACCGTCTTACCAACCAACACATCCACCACCGCTTTCTGGAAGCTGGCCGCTAAGTCAGCGATCGGCAGGTGAGGAGCGAGCGGTTTATCCATCTCGTAAGCCGGGTCAAGCGCCTGAAGGGTGCGCAGCACAGCCGTCTTCAACCCAGAGAAGCTGAAGTCGTAGCTCTCCTCACCCTCACCGTCACGCAGCCATGCACGCGGGAAGTCAAAAGCAGTGGGGTCGCCGCCTTGTGCAGCTTTCTGAATGGCCGGACCACCCGGGTACGGCAACCCCAACAGACGTCCCACTTTGTCAAAGGCCTCGCCAGCAGCGTCATCCAGTGTCCCACCCAGCCGTCTGTAGCGCCCGTGATTCGTCATCAGCACCAACTCGGTGTGTCCGCCGGAGACGATCAACACCACTATCGGGAACTCAATGGGCACCACCTCGGATTGTGCATCAGCGGGAGGCTCTTCAGGCGCAAAGCGGTACTGTGGCCCAGCCAACCACAGTGAGTAAATATGCCCTTCTAAGTGGTTGACGGCTACCAGCGGTAGCTGGCGCCCCAAAGCAAGGCCCTTGGCCATATTGACACCCACAACCAGCGATCCAGCCAATCCCGGGCCGCGTGTCACGGCAAGAGCGTCAAGATCCTCAAGATCAACCTCCGCTTCCTGAAGTGCCCGCTCAACAACCGGATAGATGCGCTCAATATGGGCGCGTGAGGCGATCTCCGGAAAGATGCCGCCGTACTGGGCGTGAATCTCCACCTGTGAGGAGATCACGTTGGAAAGAATGCGGCAGCCGTCTTCAACTACTGCTGCCGAGGTCTCATCGCAGGATGTTTCAATGCCAAGGATGAGTGTCATGAGACGTTACCCAGACCTACCGTTAAACTTAGCACACACGGACACGTGATTACGACTGGATTATATCGCCTTCTGTTCTATCATTACTCGTTCGGCGGCGAGATCGTGCAGCGTAAGTAGGCGTTGTCTGCATAGTTGATGTTGCGCGCAAAGGGCCAGAGGCGCAGGTTCTCAAAAAAGACGGTTGTGCGCTCGCCGGTTGCGGTGAAGATATAGCGGATCGTCGCGAATTGATCGTAGATGCCGTCGTCGTAGCCAAACCCCCGGCTGATCAGCATGTTGGGCCCGCTGGCGAAAGCATCAGTCCCACCGTTCAGGTCAATGCGGATGAACCACGTGGAGTTGTCACGGTCATCACTCGTGATCAGATCGGAGAAGGGGTTGCTGGTGCTGTTGGTGCTCCATGATTGTACGGCGATCCCCGCCTCGCACACGGCGCCGGGCACAGTGGTGACGGTCTGATAAACACCGGCGCGGCACGGCGCATAGCGGCATGACCATTGTTGAGAGGTCATCCCTTCGGCCACGCGGCGGGCCAGATCGGCCGAGGAGAAGCGCGGACGCGCCATCATCAGCCCTTCGGGGTTGCCTGATCCTTGGCGCAGGGCCGGGCACTTCTCCCCCGTATAGGGCACGTCGCAGTAGAATGGCTCCCAGCCGGGGAAGACCTTCACATCGTCAAAGAGTACAGCACGGGTCTCGCCTTCAAAGCCTGCGTTGACGAACAGGTTAGGAGCATCAGGCGGGATCTCCACGTCGGGCACGATAGGTGTGGGGGTGAGAATTTCATCCGGGTTGGGCGTAGCCGTTGGGGTTGGAGTCGGTGTGGAAGTTGCTGTGGGCATAGGGGTCGCTGTGGCTGTTGGGGTAAAGGTCGCTGTGGGCGTGGCGGTTGGCGTTGGTCCGGGGCGGATGATGAGCACCTGCCCCACGTAGATCAGGTTGGGGTTGGGCAGGTTATTGAGGATCACCAACTGCTGCACGGTAGTGCCATAGCGCAGGGCGATGCGGTAGAGTGTCTCGCCGGGCTGCACCACGTGTGTCAGCGGCCCGCTAGGGGTGGGTGAGGGCGTCAAAGTGAGAACCGCGGTGGGAGGTGTGCCCGTCACCGTCGGTGCCGGAGAGGTGGGGGGAAGCGGGGTGGTCAAGGGCACCACCAACACCTGCCCCACATAGAGCACGTTGGGGTTGGTCAGGCCGTTCAGGGCAATGAGTCGATCCACAGTGGTGTCAAAACGGCGGGCGATGCTGTAGAGCGTGTCGCCCGCGACGACCGTGTAGGTTGTGGTCCCCGCGTCGGTGCCACCTCCGCCGGGGATGATCAGCACCTGACCAACATAAATGCGCGAGGGGTTGGTAATACCATTAGCCGCTGCCAGCTGCTCTACCGTTACCCCATAGCGCAGGGCAATGCGGTAAAGCGTCTCGCCGGGCTGTACCACGTGTGTGCGCTGTTGGGCCAGCGCTGCCGTGGCACTGACCAGCGCTACCAGCAAGATGACGATCGCAATCCACACATGCCGCTTGTGCATCGTGGGCAACTCCTTGCTCGGCGATCTCCCGTTCTCTCTCGCCTGCTCAGTCATCATACCCGCAGTCCAACGGGCAAGCAAACCCTCTTTAAAAAGGACTGGCAGACAGGACATGATGTGATTATAGTCATGCCTATGCGCATCCAGCCGGTAGCAAGGGCTGCGATCTTGTGCGGTATGTTGCTCGCGGCCTGCAACATCCCTTCACCTCCTGTCCCCGTGACAGATGATCCACCGCCGTCGGGCATTCCAGCACCGCCGACTTTCACCGTCGCTACGGAGATAGATAGCCCTATCCCGCCATTGGACATGCTTCCGACGACACCATCACCCGCCCCCCGCCTGTACCCTATCCGCTCCCTGTTGGGGCAATCGGTAGAGGGGCGCCCTATCTGGGCTTGGCAATTTGGCGATGGCCCTCGGCGCATTGTGTTGGTAGGCGGCATCCATGGAGGGTATGAAGCCAACAGCGTGCTGTTAGTGAGGCAGATCATCGGGCATCTACTCGCCAATCCCCAAGATGTTTTACCTGGCCTCCAAGTGGTGCTCATCCCTGTTGCCAACCCAGACGGCTTGGTGCGTGGCGATGGTCTAGAAGGGCGTTTTAATGCCCACGGCGTTGACCTCAACCGCAACTGGGGATGTGACTGGTCAGCGGAGGCGTATCTACACGATACACCAGTTAACGCGGGGCCGCACCCATTCTCGGAGCCGGAGACGCAAGCACTGCGGGATTATTTCCTCACCCAGCCACCCGATGTGGCGATCTTCTACCATAGCGCTCTGGGGGCAGTGTTCACCGGTGAGTGTGGGGAGGAGCACCCTCCGGCACAGTGGTTAGGGGATCTAATTGCTGAGATGACAGGCTACCCCTATCAACACTTCACCTACTATGACATAACGGGGGATGCTACCAATTGGCTGGCTAAGCAAGGCATTGCGGCGCTGGTGGTGGAGCTCTCCACGCGCACCGACCCAGAGTTCCAGCGCAATTGGCGAGGTATCATGGCTTTACAATGCCATCTTGCGCTCAGCGAGCCGCAGGCGCCCCCTGACGATGGGGGGGTGCTTAAGCACTGTCTGACCTTGCCCTCAGGCTGACACATAGCAGCAATCCTGGCGAGCGGCTACAATTGCGAGGCGGCTGCTCGCACGTCACAAGGCGGCAGTTCCGCATCTTGGCGAACAAGGGGTGAGAACCGTGCGTGTTTTGATCACTGGAGGAGCAGGCTTTCTCGGCTCCCATCTGTGCGACCGATTTCTGGCTGAAGGCCATACCGTGATCGCGATGGACAACCTCATCACGGGCAGCACGCGCAATATTGACCATCTGGCCGGACATGACCGCTTTCTCTTTATCAAGCACGACGTGACAAACTACATCTACATTGAGGGCGCCTTGGATGCCGTGCTGCACTTTGCCTCGCCCGCCAGCCCCATTGACTACCTGACCTATCCTATCCAGACGCTTAAGGTGGGGGCGCTAGGTACCCACAAGACGCTAGGGCTGGCAAAGGCCAAAGGTGCGCGCTATCTGCTGGCGTCTACCTCGGAGGTGTACGGCGATCCGCAGGTGCACCCCCAGCCTGAAAGTTACTGGGGCCACGTTAATCCCATTGGGGTGCGCGGTGTCTATGACGAGGCCAAACGCTTTGCCGAAGCGATGACGATGGCCTATCACCGTTATCACGGCGTGGATACGCGCATCGTGCGCATCTTCAACACCTACGGGCCGCGCATGAGGCTGGACGATGGGCGCGTGGTGCCCAACTTCATTGGGCAGGCCCTGCGCGGTGAACCGCTGACTATCTACGGCGATGGCACGCAGACGCGCAGCTTCTGCTACGTGGATGACCTTGTTGAAGGCATCTACCGCTTGCTCTTTGCGGATGAGCACGAGCCGGTCAATCTGGGCAACCCTCACGAGATGAGCATCCTCCAATTTGCGCATCTGATCAACGAGTTGACGGGGAACACCGCCGGCGTGATCTTCAAACCCCACGAGCGCATTGAGAATGACCCACAGACCCGCCAACCCGATATCAGCAAGGCCCGCCGCCTGCTCAGCTGGGAACCTAAAGTGGACATCCGTGAAGGACTAGAACGCACCATTACCTACTTTAAGGAGCAGTTGGAGCGCAGTGGCTGATCTCCCTGTGCGCCGCTGGCTGCTGCGGGCGGGATGGCCCGCACTTCCTGTGCAGGCCGCGCTGGCGATCATGGCGCTGGTGCCGGGCCTGCTGTTGGCCTCTCTGCCGTTGGTGTGGGCGGCCACGGCCCTGTTGTTGGCCATCTGGATCGTCTGGACGCTGGCCGACCCGCTGATAGGGTTGTGCGCTGCGCTACTCCTTGGCCCTACCAAGCCGCTGACTGACTACTACTTTCCCGAGCTCCCTTTAGACCTTAGCCAGATGGCCCTCATTGTGACGCTGGGCATCTGGTTGCTGCACATGGCCCGCCGCCGCGCTGTCCGCTTGCCGCGTTCGCCGCTTAATGGGCTGCTGTTGGTGTTTATCGGTGTGGCAGCCTTGAGCCTGCTAAATGCCCTCTCTCTGGGTTACGGGCTGAAAGAGCTGCTCAAGTGGGTGCAGATGCTGCTTGTGATGTGGCTGATCGTGGCCCAAGGCAGCGGAGGGCGCTGGCCCATCGTCCTCGGTACCCTATTGCTCGCAGGAGCCACAGAGGCTGGCGTGGGCATATGGCAGTCTGTGCTGCGCGGCGAAGGCCCCAAGCACTTCTTGATCTCTGAGATCGGTTTTTACCGCGCCTATGGGACATTTGAGCAGCCCAACCCCTACGGCGGGTATCTCGGATTGCTGTTGCCGCTGACGGTTGGGCTGGCATTGATTGCGCTGGAGAAGTGGTTCGCACCCTTGTGGATGATCATCAAAGAGCGTCATCTAACACAGGTGCAGCAGGCAGCAAAGGCAATGTTCACTGTGCGGCTAGTGCCTCTTGTCGCACTAATCGCGCTGGTCTTATGGCTGCTTGGCGCGTTGCTTTTGTCGTGGTCGCGAGGGGCGTGGCTGGGCTTTGGCGCAGCCACGCTGGCAATGCTGTTCGCCTGGCCGCGCCGAGCAAGCGTGGGGGTAGCGTTGGCCTTTGGCAGTGCGGCAGTGGGGTTGCTCATGCTGCAGCTGAACTTGCTTCCAGCAAGCATCGCCGCGCGGCTGACGGAGTTCGTGGGCCTGTTTCAATCCTTTGATGTGCGCGGTGTGAACATCAGCCCCTTCAATTACGCTCTCGTTGAGCGGCTGGCGCACTGGCAGGCTGCTCAGGAGATGGCACGCTACCATTTCTGGCTGGGGGTTGGCATCGGCAACTACGAACCCGTTTATCCAGCCTACGCCTTGATCAACTGGCCGCTGCCATTGGGGCATGCGCACAACATCTACCTGAACATCCTGGCCGAGACGGGTATAATCGGCCTTTTGGCCTATGCAGTGCTGTGGCTTGGCGTGATGTGGCATACTTGGCGCACCACGCGCACAGCAACGGGCTGGCAGCGCGGTGTCGCCATTGGCTTGTTTGGATCGTGGATGCACTTAAGCGTCCATCAGGTGGTGGATAATCTCTATGTGGCCAACATCCACCTTGCCATTGGCGCCTTGTTAGGTGTGCTCGGAGTCCTGATCTTGATGGAGGAAGCAAAGCGGCGTGAATCAGACCACCAATAGGGCCGTTCCTGAAGCCCTGTCTGCTGAGGGTGAGGGGGCTATCACCCGCTTATGGAAGCGCATCCGTTCCCATCCCGAGTTTCGGCGCTTCTGGAAGTTCGCTGTTGTGGGGGCCATTGGCGCGGTGATTGATAGCGGCACCTTCAATGGCCTGCTGGCCCTAGGATGGCTCCGTGGAGCGCGCCTTGTGCTGCCCGCCAACCTGATCGTTACCGAGGTGGGGATCGCTGGTGCGATTGCCTTCACGCTGGCCGTTATCAGCAACTTTATCTGGAATCGCTACTGGACATATCCGGATTCACGCTCCAAACCGGTTATTGTTCAGCTGATCACATTCTTTATTGTCAACGTGGCGGGGCTGCTGATCCGCATCCCCATTCTGGAGCTGGTCAGTGGGCCGTTGGGCAGGTTGGTCGCTATCATTATGCCCTCGCTAGGCGAAGCAACAGCTATCTGGCTGGGTAAGAATGGCGCATGGGCCATTGCAGTGGTGATCGTGATGCTGTGGAACTTCTTTGTCAATCGCTACTGGACCTATAGCGACGTGTCCTCATAGGCATCCTTCAGTACGGCCATGATCCACTCATCTGCGGCTGTTGCCATTGATTACACCGCCGCGCTGGAACAGCGCGGGGGGATTGGGCGCTATGTGCGTGAGCTGGTGCGTGCACTGGCCCAACAAGATGATGAGACCGACTATCGGCTCTTTGTGGCTGGCCAGCGCGCGGGTGGCCTGCCACCCCCACCCGGTCCAAACTTCCATTGGTGCCCCACCCGCCTGAGCAACAAGTGGCTGGCGCGCCTCTGGCACCGGATGCGCCTGCCGATCCCTGTGGAGCACTGGACGGGGGCCATTGCCCTCCTTCATGCACCGGATTTCACTCTGCCGCCGGTGCGTAAGGGCACACGCACCCTGCTCACAGTCCATGATCTCTCCTTTGTGCGGGCGCCGGAAGGGGCCACGCCTGCCCTACGGGCCTATTTGAATCGCGTTGTACCACGCTCAGTGGCACGCGCTGATCACATACTGGCTGATTCGGAAGCTACTCGGCGAGACCTGATTGACCTCTACCATGTGCCACCGGAGAAGGTCAGTGTGCTTTACAGCGGCGTGGAAGAGCGCTTCACACCGGTTAGAGACGAGGCGAAGCTGCGCGCTGTCCGTGCCCGCTATGGCATCGGTGAGGGGCCGTTCATCCTCAGTGTGGGCACGGTGCAGCCGCGCAAGAACTACGCGCGGTTAATTGAGGCCTTCCGGCGGTTGGATCGGATTAACCTGCGCCTTGTGATCGCTGGAGGCCGGGGATGGCTGGATGAGACGCTCTATGCGCAGATTGAGACACCAGAGCTGCAGGAACGTGTACGTTTCATCGGCTTTGTGGCTGATGAAGACTTGCCCGCTCTCTACAGCGCAGCCTCCGTTTTTGCTTACCCCTCGCTGTATGAGGGGTTTGGGCTGCCTCCCCTAGAAGCGATGGCTTGCGGGGTGCCAGTGGTGGCCTCAGACGCAGCCTCGCTGCCGGAGGTGGTGGGCGAGGCGGGGTTGCTCGTTGACCCCTACGACGTAGATGCTTTAGCGGAGGCATTGGCGCGCGTTCTGGATGATGAGACGCTGCGCCGTACCCTGATCGCCAAAGGGCATGAGCAGGCTCGCCGCTTCTCATGGGCTGCAGCGGCCCGTCAACTACTTGAACACTACGCAGCACTGCTGCAGTAGAACCCGAACGAGGGCTTTGTGACCGATCAGATGAGGGAAGAACGCCACAATTTTCTAGCGTTCGCCACCGATTACATCCTCTTTGCTGTTGCGCTGGGCGTAATCAACCCTAACACTGTCCTGCCCACCCTTGCGGCACGGTTGGGCGCCTCTACAACATTGGTAGGTGCGCTGATTACCGTCTTCTCCGTGTGCTGGACGTTGCCACAGCTCTTCGCGGGCAATCTCGCCTCGCGCTTTGAGCGCAAGAAACCGCTCATGGTGCGTATGGCGCTCGTGGGCCGTCCTCTGATGCTGGTGCTGGCAGCTCTCATTGCCCTGACGCGAGCGCAGCCCAGCTGGCTGATCCTTGCTGCACTGTTCGCGGCTTTTGCCCTTTTCTTGGGCACCGATAGCTTCTCCGCTGTCTCGTGGTATGACATCTTGGGACGTGCCTTCCCGCCAGAGAAGCGAGGGGGTTACATTGCCCTGTGGCAGGTGGGCAAGTCGGTAGCACTGTTGGGTGCCAGCGCACTGGTAGGGCTTATCCTCAGCGCAGAAGGGCCGCCCTTCCCCTACAACTATGCGCTTCTGTTTGGCATTGCTGGAGCGTTGCTCCTGGGCGCTGCCTTTGGGTTGAGCCGTATCCATGAGCCGCCTGCGGATGGGGAAACGGGCACATCTTATGTAGCTTGGCGGGATTTTGGGCGTCACATAGTGCAATTATGGCGTAGCGACCCACGCCTGCGCCGTATTTCCATCGCACGCGTGCTATTTACTCTGAGCACTATGGCATTTCCCTTTTACATTCTCTATGCGACGGAAGAGCTTCACTTCTCCACCCAGATCATTGGCCTCTTCATCGCTGCCCAAACGGCGGGGATGCTTGTCGCCAGTGTGGTGCTAGGTCGCATTGCTGACCGTCACGGTGCCCACCGCACCACTCAGGTCGGTGCTCTGCTGGCCATCAGTGCGCCTGTTCTGGCCTTGGTCATCGCCTTTACACCGGAGAGCCAGCTTGGCATTTTGCGCAACGCCTATGCTTGGATTTATATCTGCATGGGGCTATCGGAAAATCTGATGATGCTGGGCTATGCCAACTACGTGATGGATATTGCCCCGCCCAACCAGCGCACTGTTTACGTGGGGACGTTCAACACTTTTGCGACTATTGGCGTTTTTGGCCCCACGTTCGGCGGGTGGCTGCTTAGTCACACCTCCTATCCGGTGCTGTTTGCCACCGCCTTGGCCTGTGGGATCGGCGCGCTGATATTGGCCCTTGGTTTGCCCACCACCCGGCTGAGGGGGTGCTCTCAACCTGATGCTCCAGCCTCTTCTCAGCCGTAGCGTTGACCTAGCGCATGGCGCAGGTCATCCCCCTGCCTGAGCATGTAAACTGGAATGCCGGCCGTCACCAGCCGTATGGCAAGGGCCTCTGCGCCGGGCCGTCCCCCGAAAGTTGCCCCATCAATCAACACAGCCACAGGCCGCAGTCCACGCTGTGCCAGCCTGTGTGCTACTGTCACCCAGCTCTCACGCACTGAAGGGGTGATCAGGATAGCCGTTGTGCCGCGCGCCAAGTGTTCTGCGTGGGTGATGAGAAGCTGGTCAAAGGTCAGCGTGCCGCGTGCCTCTACAAGTGCCAGCACTTCCATGATGCGCGCGATCTGGCGCGCCCCTTGATCGGGAGGCACAACCTCAGAGCGTTGTCCGTGTGCGACTAGCCCCACCGTCCGCCCCCCCTGAAGAAAATAGCTTGCCAGAGAAGCAGCAGCGGCCACAGCATACTCTTCGGTAGTGGGAGGAATAACTGGCGGTTCACCGCCTCTGCTCGCTGCCCGTTCTACATCGGCTTCGCTAGGGGTATACTCGCCAGCGTGAACGGCGCGTTCTGCGTCCAAGAAAATCCAGATATCTCCCGAGGGGTCCAGCTCAAACTCCTTGGCGATGAGGCGGCCCTTGCGCGCTGTGCTGGGCCAGTGGATGCGGTTCAGGCTGTCGCCGGGGGCGTAATCGCGCACGCTGACTGCATGAGGGGTGACATGGTAAGCACGACGGCGCAGGGATGGCCCCCCGGGCAGGGGGCCCGGCAACAACGTAAAATCGGCTATCTCAACCAGAGGAGGGTGGACGATCAGTGACAGGGTAGCCTCTATCCGCCGTTCAATCTGGAACAGGCCAAAGGGGTCGCCTGTTACTACGTGCAGAGGCCCCAGGCAGTAAGCGCCGCGCTGCACGCAGAACGTGCGGGCGTGCCAAGTTACCTGAGCACGTGGCCCCAGGGTGCCAATCACACGGCTGGCGCGGTGGCCGAGCAGGTTGGAATGATCGTAAACCTCAACCCATAGCTTAGGGAGCAGGCTTATGTTGTGCAGGGTTAGGGTTTCCTCTATATAGCCACCGACCTGTGCATGGCGGGTGTGCATACGACGGGAAGCGCGCAGGCCGCTCGCGCTGCCTTGTGCCCATAAAAAGGCAAAAGCCAACCATCCCATGAAAGCATAGGCGATGGTGAAGAAGAACGGGCGTCCGGTGATGAGACCCGCAAGCAAGTTGAGGGCGATCATCAAGTGGAGGACACTGCGGCGGCGCCTCATGTGGCTAGCTTAAACCCGGCGTGGCCCCTGGGACGGGCACCCGCTTCAACACATCAGCGATGATGGCCTCCGGTTGGACGTCACGGATACGTGCGGCGGGGCCGACAATCAAACGGTGTGCTAAAACAGGCTCGGCCAGCGTTTTAACGTCGTCGGGCAGGGCGTAATCGCGCCCCGAGAGGGCGGCCAGGGCCTGCGCCCCGCGATAGAGCGCCAGACTGCCGCGAGGGCTGGCGCCAAGGTAGGCATGCTCATGGGAGCGGGTGGCTGCCACCAATTCCACAATGTACTGCTTGACCTGCCGATCCAGATAAACCGCCCTGACGGCTTCCTGTGCCTGTAGCAATTCCTCCACCGTCACCACCTGACGCAGATCGGCAATGGGGTGTTGGTATTGCTGGGCCTCTAGAATGGCGATCTCGTCTGCTGGCGAAGGATAGCCGATCCGGATGCGCAGCATGAAGCGGTCCAGCTGGGCCTCGGGTAGGGGAAAGGTGCCTTCATACTCAATGGGGTTCTGCGTTGCCATCACGAGGAAGGGACGGGCAAGCTGGTAGGTCGTCCCATCCACCGTTACCTGCCGCTCCTCCATTGCTTCCAGCAGCGCCGATTGTGTCTTGGGCGTGGCGCGGTTGATCTCGTCCGCCAGCACGATCTGCGCCATCAGGGGGCCAGGCCTGAACTCAAAAGTGCCTGTGCTCTGGTTGAAGATAGACACGCCGGTAACATCGCTGGGCAGCATGTCCGGTGTGAACTGGATGCGGCTGAAGCTGCATCCCATGGAGCGGGCCAGGCTCTTGGCGAGCATCGTCTTGCCCACGCCGGGCACGTCCTCAATCAGGATGTGCCCTTCGCACAGCAGGCCGATCAGCGCGAGAGTCACCTCGCGGCGCTTGCCAACGATGACACGCTCCACGTTCTGTATCAGCCGCTCGCCAACGGCTTGCACAATGGACACGTTATTGCTCCTGCTCAACGAGGCCATAACAGGGTAAGATTGTAAACAGCACGGCCAGTTTTCTGCCAGAAAAGACTCCTCTCATGAAGGTGAAGCGTTATTGGGCATGAACACCACCCAGCGGACAGGGCGGTTGGTGGAACGTGGTGATGTGCGTGGCCTATGTCGGGCCTTGCGCCATCGCGACGCGTCGGTGCGGCGCGCCGCTGCACGGGCATTGGGCGAACAGCGTGAACCAAGGAGCGTTCTCTGTTTGAGGCGCGCCTTGAAAGATGATGATCCCTATGTTCGCCATCAGGCCGTTGAAGCGCTGCGCAAGATTGGCGATGAAGGTGCGGTTGATGCACTAACCGAGGTGGCTTTTAGCTTGCGGGTGGAGATGGCTGCGCTGGCGACACAAGCGCTGGCCAGCCTGGGGATGCCGCAGGCGCAGGCAGCCCACCAGCTACGCGATATTTTGGCGCGCAACGCTTTTGATGAGATAGAGGCACTAGGTGCAGCAGTATATCAGCCGTTAGGCGCACTGCTGCGCAGCGAGCAGTTCGCCACTTGGCCCTTGGCCAAGCGCCGGGCGGTACTGACTGTTGCCGTGCGTATGGGGGTCACGCCCCCTGCCAGTTTAGCGCCCGAGTTAGCCGAGATGGGCCTCTATGTGAGTGGCCTGCACACCGTTGGCGATCTCCTGCGCGGACTACATCACCGCAGCGCGCAGGTACGTATAGCGGCGGCGGAGCGGTTAGCAACCTGTGGCTGGTATTGGGTGAGGTGGCTGTTGCGCTGGCGCTTCTACCGTGAGCGCAGCTCCCATGGCGATCCCCGTGTGGCAGCGGCATTGGCGCGAGCGTTGGAGCATCTGGGTGATCCACATGGTGTACTGTATTACCAATCGCAGCTTGGGGCAGCCGACGGCCGCCTTGCGTCTCAGGCAGCCTATGCTCTCGCTGAGATCGGCACACCGAAGGCCATTGAAGCACTCTTCGCCTTCGCTGCTTCCGCTGCCGCGCACCCGGCTGCGCCTGCAGCCATAAATGCCCTGGCGAGCATTGGCCCCTCGGTGGTGGAAGTGCTGCGCCCTCTCATAGCCGATGAGTCGCTGCATGCCCGGCGCCTGATGGTAGACATTATTGCCAATAGCGCTCATCCCGCAAAAGTAGACCTCTTGGCCGAACTGTGCCGCGATAGCACAGATGAAGTCCGACAGGCCGCGCTGGCCGCTTTGGCTGCGCAGAATTCGGCTGAGGCGGCGCAGGCACTGGACACACTGGCCAGCGCTCAGCCCCATGAGGCGGTTATCCGTGCATTGGCGACCATTACCCACCCAGCAGGGCTGCACTATCTGCGGCGACATGTGCCTCATGCCACTGTTCTCTTCGGCACCCTGCAGGACAGCAGCCGCCAACCTCTTGTAGGGGCCTATGTACAGGTGCTACAAGAGCGCCCTATGGGCGGCATGTCCGCAGGGCACTGGCAGCCCCTCGGCCCACGAGCAGAAACCGACCCCCAGGGACATTTCGCGCTTGCGCTGCTAGGGGCAGACGAACGTGCCCCTCTGCGCTTGAAAGTGACTCTCCCGCCCTTGCGGAGTGGCGAATCAACTGAAACTTTTGCAGCTGACCTTCCCCTTGTGATCGGACAGGTCAACCGCGTGCAGGTTCAGGTTGATCGCCTCTTTGAGCGGTTGGTAGTGAGCGCGGAGGCAGAACCGCCTGCCGCCCAACGCTGAGGGTGCCTTAGCGCACACTCCGCACCCACCAACGTTCGCCGTCGCTGATGAGCTCCACCGTTCCCACCTTGTCGGTGCGGTAGATCGTTGCCCCTATGGCTTCAAGGCGCGCCAGCGCTTCAGCATGGGGCAAGTCTGTGCGGCTGGCACTTGGCACAGCCAGCACAGCCACCTGCGGCGAGACGGCAGCCAAGAAAGTCTCGCTATTGGAATCGCGGTGGCCGCCGCGCGGTGCCAGCAAGACCTGGGCGTTCAGGGGCACGCCAGTGGCAAGCAGCGCTGCTTCATCCCCTGCTTTTAGGTCACCCGCGAGCAAGATGCGGGCGCTGCCGTAGTCAATCAGCAGGCTGAGAGGGATGCCAGTACTGTCTGGATTGCTGGGCCCAGTGGACGAACCCCCCAGCACCGTCAGCGTGACGCCATCCCCTACCCTGATGCGCATTCCCGGCTGAGCAACCACCATCGGCGATCCCTGTGCACTGATCAATTCCCAAAGAGGTTGAAGGGACTGGCTGCCGGCGGAACCATTTGCCATCACTGCCCCAAAACGATAGCGCCCCAGCACAGTCGGCAGCCCATCCATGTTGGCGTGTGTCGGCAGGGTGATCACCAGCAGATCAATCTGGCGATCCCAGAAGGGCAGGGCATCGCCCAGCGCCGCCGAAAGCCTGCGCCCTCCACCCCCGGCATCTATCAGAATCTGCCGACCGCTGGGGGTCTCAATCAGCGTGGCACTGCCTGCATCCAGTTCAACGAAAGTGACGTGCAGTCGCCCATCAGGGAATGCCCATGCAGCGCTGAACAGCAACACCGCAATCCCTATTCCGCTCAACGCCAGCAGTTTGAGGGGCAGCGCCTGCCGCAGCCATTCACCAAGGCGGGCACGCTGCGTTTGAGGTTGTAGCATCACTGCCGTTAAGCCGAACAGCGCTCCATATATCCCCCATATAACTCCCGCCGGAATCCCCTGGACTTCAAGAGAGGCATAGGGCAAGCTGGCGAACAGGCGCACAACACCCAGCGTCCAGCTCAAAAACAGCCAGCTGCCCCAGGCCAACACCTGCCCCAGCGGCCACCAGATCAAGGCTGCCAGCACTGCCAGTCCGCCCAGCGCGATGAGCGGCGTTTGTGCGGGAATGATGAGAAAGTTGGTGGGAAGCGCCAGCAGAGAGAGGCGCCCAAAGGTGTAGGCCATCAGCGGCGTAGTGGAGATCTGCGCCGCAAGCGTCACCACCAGAGCATCCGAAAGCAGGGCCAGTATCTGCTTGGCGCGCCGTTTGGAGAGCAGGTGGGTCAACCCCGCGAACAGCAGGTTCTGCAGCGGCTCTACGTAGAGGATCAACCCCAGCGTGGCGAGAAAACTTAGCTGGAAGCTCACGTCCCCCAGCACGGGTGGGTGAATAGCTGTCATCACCAACGCTGCGAAAGACAGCGAAGCCAGCCCATAGGTCTGGCGCCCTAGTTCGGCGGCTACCAGCCCCAGTGTAGTCATGATCGCTGCCCGTGTCACTGCCGGGTCGCCGCCAACAAAGGCCGTGTAAAACAGCACGCCGGCGATGGTGATCGCCGCAACAGCCACATGATGCCCGACCAGACGGCGGGCTAAGCTTTGCATCAGTCCGGCCACAATGACCAGATTGGAGCCAGAGATGACGATTACGTGGGTAGCACTCACCGCGTTGAAGGCATCGCGCACCGCTGGGCTGATGCCGCTCTCTATGCCGAGTAAGATGCCTGCCAGTAGCGAAGCCTGTGGGTCGGGCAATAGGCGGGCGATCGTCTGGCGCGCCTGCTCCCGGAAGTCCAGCAAGGCGGCACGCACGGGATTGCCACGCCGAGGGCCAATTACCTCGGCCTGAGCGTAGCGCATCAGGCTATATACCCCCTCACGGGCTAAATAAGCACGATAGGAGAAACCTTCTCCTTCCGGCGGCGTGACGAGCTCCCCACGTAAGCGCACCGTATCGCCATAGCGGAACACGCCGAGGCGAGGGACTTGGGCCAGTAACACCCCTCCGACACGATGGGAACTCCCATTCCCCAAAACAATAGTCTCGGCATGCACACGCAGGTTGATAGAGGTATCGCGCACGTCGGGGGCTTCCGCAATGACCCCTTCTACGGTCACGAATCCCCCTTCGTTGTAGGCAGCGATGTCCTCAGCAGTGAAGTGTGGTCGGGAAGCGCTGGAACGGGCAGCGCCCAACATAGCCATCAAGATACAGGCCGCAAGCAGGCGCCAGAAAGGGAGGCGGCGCAGGAGTGGGAGCGCGATCAGCGCTAAGGGTGCTCCCAGCGCCCACTGCCACCATGCTACATCCACTGCTTGGCCGACGGCAATGCCGATCAGCCAGCCGCCAACCAGATAGACTAATGTCAATGGATGTTCCCTTTGTCGATGTCAGGCGACTGGGGTCTATTATCGGTTGGAGCCAGGAATTGCGAAAATGCAAGGGCACGCCAGTGAGGCGTGCCCTTCTCTAGCATCGCACAATCCTTCTACTGTGGGCGTCCTAGGGCCCCAATGGCGGCCTCTAGCAGCACATCCCGGTCGCCAAGTAGCGCTTCGGCGGTGATGGGGACGTGGATGTCAGGGGGTACTCCCTTGCCTTCTATGTGGATATTGCCCTCGGCATCCACCGCACGGTGCGCTGTGAAGCGGATAGACACACCCTCTGGCATGTTGAACTCTTCAACGCCGCCGCCCAGTCCGGCGGTGGGGTAGTGTCCCACAATCACAGCGCGGTCCTGCAGTGTCAGGTCGTAGGCGAAGAACTCACAGGCGCTGGCGCAGTCTGGGCTGATGATGACGGCCAGTTTGCCGTGATAGCGCAAATCCTCTGGGGGCAAGATGAAGTGCTCAACCGTGTTGGGGTCAAAGTAGAACTCTCCCAGGCTCTCGTCGTAGCTGCCGGTATTGCCTAATGTCAACTCCTCCTCAAAGAAATAAGCGGCCATCAGATCGGCCATGTAGCCCCATCCGCCGCCGTTCTGGCGCAGGTCAATGATCAAACCGGGCACGTCGTTGTCAATCAGTGCCTGCATCAGGCGTTCCCAAAGGTGCATGGTGAGGATTTTGTCGTCAAAGAAGGAGTAAATCTTGACGTAGGCATAGCCGCTATCCAGCAGGCGGTACTCCAGGGGGAGCTCAAAGCCCGTCTGCTGGGCTGAGGGTATCGCCGCCAGCAGGCTATCCAGCTCATCTATAGCGGTGAGCGTCTGAGTGGTGGGAGAGGTTGCACCCGCATTGCGGTAAGTGATGCTCACCTGCGCACCAACAGGGAAGCGCACTGCAAAACGCATTTGGTCAAGGCGACGGGTGTGCTCAGTGCTGAAAGGGCCAAGCCAAGGGGTGGCCTCATCAATGGCGCGCTTGATGGGCTTCCCGTTGATCTCCACAATCTCAGCCCCGAGCTTAATGCCCGCCCGCTCCGCGGGGCCACCCGGCAGCAAGTAGGTGACAATCACATGGCCATCGCTTAGCTCACGGATGTTCAGTCCCAATCCACCGCCTGCGGCATCACGGAAATCTTGGGTAACAAACGGGCCGCTGATGTGCCCATCGGGGATGCTCCAAAGCAGGTCGCGCAGGGCGCGCAAATAGGCCAGGCGGTCACGCCGACGCTGGGCTTCCTCCACACGGGGGCGGTACTCGGCCCGCAGGGTTTCCCAATCTATGCCCTTGTACTCGGTGAAGGCGTATTCCTTGCTCATCTTGTCCAACATGGCGTCAAAGGCTTCCACGTAAGAGAGGCCGGAGAAGTCGTCCAGTGCTGCGCCTTCTGGTTCAATCAGGTCTATCTTCTGCTCGCGCGCGCGATCAAAGACGAAAGGACGGACATCCATGTTGACAACGGTGTAGCCCTGCGGCAGGCGCACAATGGGATCGTCTTCCGTGAAGAGTAAGCCATCCTCGCCGAAGTCGGAGGGGAACCCTTGCCGATCGTCCGGCGCATAAACGATCAGCTTGCCGCCGATAATTTCGCGTTCGGTAGCCGCCTCCTCGCTAGCGCGAGTGGAAGCATAGGCAGTTGACCACCCGCCACCTTGCAGATCGCGCTCCTCAAGAAAAGGATCGCCAACGATGTTCTCCCAATAGGCAACGGCGAAAATCATTACGCCCGTGTCTTGCACCCCATCGTTGTCCACATCGCGCAACGTGCCCTGCGGTTCAATGGGCAAGGCCAGACTATAGGTGAACGGCGAAGTGAAGAAGTCCGATGTGATCTGCCCCAGCGTCTGGGATTCAACCGGCATGATATAGCCGCGGTTACGATCAACGAAGCCCGCCTGATCCTCCAGGATGATCACCGGCTGGCCAATCCCCTGCGTGAAGAAAGGGTTGGTATAAGGCACTTCGCCGCGGATAACAACTGGTCCGCCCTCATCATTCGCAATGACGGCAGGTGGGATTTCACTATCACCACCAGGGAGGACGATGCCTTGTGAGGCACCGGTAGGCTGAACTGTCGGCTGATCGGTTGAGGGGGAGAAGGTGGGAACCAGCGTGCAAGCCAGTGATACCAGTACGCCAACCGCTGCCCAAAGGAGGACAATACCGCGTTTGTTCATCATACTACCCTTTGCCCTGTTGCAGATGAACCTTAGCACTGCTACCCATAATGCCTGATCTTGCGTGGCATGGCAATTCTCTGCTCACTCCCCTCGCAGGCCGGAAAGCCGGGGGAGCCGGACAGCAACGGGGCCAAAGAGGGCGGTTCTCTATGGGCTTGCTGCCCGGCTCCCCTCACGAGAGCAGTTCCAGCAATTGTACAGGCAATTGTGCCGCAAGGCGAACGGCGTCAAGCAAAAAGCTGAGGCAATTCGTTGCGCTGGCACGCCCCTGTTCATTTGGACGCTCTGGCTCGGGTGCGCTATAATATGCCCCGGATAAAGCTCTAGGCCCGCTAGCTCAATTCGGCAGAGCAGCTGACTCTTAATCAGTTGGTTCCAGGTTCGAGTCCTGGGCGGGTCATGACACGGGGACGCCAGAAGGCGTCCTTTTGATTTTCTCTGCCCCTCAGTGTAGCTCGTACAAGGCATAAACGTCCGCTACCTCCCAGATGAGCGCCAGTGCCTTGCCTCGCAAGCGGTCCAAAGCTACCACATCTTCTTCTCGGAGCGGGTCAAACGGCTCTTCGCGGAGCAGGAAGCGCCCCCCCGCTTCGTAGATCAGCACATGGGTAATGCCTTCAGCGCGCCAGCGATGAGCGATTCGGAAGGGATCCTCCTCCAACTGGCGATCGTGCCACCACCTATCCAGCGCATCGTCGGGGAGGCAACGTGGGAAGCAGTAGAATCCGCGTGGTTCCCACAGCATCAGCACACGTGCATCCCGCGGCAGGGCATTGATCTGCTGCATGGCCAGGTAGTGTGCTCCTAGCGCCCGTGTCAGATAATCATCCTCGTCTTCCAGACCAAGCGCCACGCGCGCCGCGCCGCTCGCCGTGAAGGTTAGTGATGAGAACACCGCGCTGATCGCCAGTGCGCCCAGCACCACTGCCCGTCCTATCTTATAGAGAAGTGCCTCTTTTAAAGACGCCAATCCTATGCTGACTGCTAGGGCCAGCGCGGGGAACATGGGGAAGAGGTAGCGGAGATGTGCCAACCGTGTGGTGATACCAGCTCCGGCCAGCCATACCAGCAGCGGCGGCAAGCAAAAGATCAGCAAGGCGCTTAGGAAAGCGCGCTCGTGGGGCGGGCGCTGCCGCCAGCCGATAAAGGTGAGCGGCAAGAGGGCAAAAAACAGCGGCCCACTGGCGTTGTTGTAAGGCAGTTTTCCCTCAATGCCAAAAATCGTAGCCTGAAGGGGAGCAAGTAGCAGCGTGCCCACGCCAAAGCCCGTGCCCGGGCGCTGTTCATAGAGGCGATCTAAATCATCATAGCCGGGCGCCCCCCAGAGGTAAGGGGCGAGGGGATTGCCATCAACCAGGGCGTTCTTGATCATCCAAGGGGAAAAAGCGAGCACCGCCGTCAACGCAAGGGCAGCCCCTCTGGTCAGCATGTATCTTATCCCCCTGCGGCGCGCCAGCCACAGCATCACCACCCCGATCCCTAATGCAGCACCCAACGCGGTGTAGCGCGTGCCTATCATACAGCCGCTGAAAACGCCCGCAAACAAGAGGAAGCGCCACCTTTGTGCGGTCTCTTGCCAGGCCAGCAGCGCCACAAGAGCGGCAAAGGCATAGGCCATCGCTGCTAAATCGCTGTAGGCGCGGCTGAACTCTCCCCACAGCGTATCGGAGAGGAGCAGCGTCGCTGCTGCCAGCCATCCTGCGCGTGGATACCCCAGTCGCCGTGCTGCTCCATGCAGCGCCAACAGCAGCAGTCCGCCGAAACAGGCATGTAGTAATGCTCCCGCTGCCGGATAGGCGAGGATCATCAGCCATGTGTAGAGCATGAGCGTCAGCTGGGGAAAGCCCAGGCGGAAGTTATCGGGCACGCTGATGATGCGCCCCGCCGCGAGGTAAATGCGACCTCCTGTCAGATGGTACATGAGGGCATCCCAGGCAGTAGGTGGGGCAAGGGCCATCACGGCGGCCAGCCCCAGCAACAGGAGGACACCTCGCCGCAACCAAAGGGTAAAGGTATCGTCAGTGGGTGCAGCAAGGCGCTTCAGCGCAGCGATCACATGGCGCAGCCAGTCATAGGCCTGTTGCCGTAGCAGCACCAGCAGGATGACCAGCAGTAGCCAGGCGAGCCACTGAGGAGGAAAGAGGCCCGCTAACCCCGCCGCCAGTACGGCCACACTAATGAGGGCCAGGCCCAGCAAGCCTTGTAAAGCGACCTGTTCCTCATCGCTGAGAGGGGCGAGGTCTTTCCTCATCGCTCGTCCTAACGCCCCACCTAGTGCCATAGTAAGGGAGACGGCGGCTATGTTGAGCGCTGACCTCCCCACCCTCGCCGCAATAGCCCCCAACGGCACGGGCAAGAGGTAAGGAGTATGCACCCAGTAATAGGCAACCACAACGGCGATCGGCCAGGCGGCTGCTAACAGATAGACGATTCTCTTGGCAGACATATTGCTGACTGCGACGCTTGTCCTTATCAACCGATGGATGGATTATGCACTGGTCAGGGGAACTAAGCCAACCGTGCTGGCCCTTCAAGAAAAAGGCGGGGCTGAATTGCACTCCTCAGCCCCGCCTCGTCTCTGAGCGGTCGCTTGCTACATGATGCCCTTCTCGCGCAGCACGGCATGTGCAGCCGCAAGGCGAGCGATGGGGACACGGAATGGTGAGCAGCTCACATAGTTCAGACCTAGGCGGTGGCAGAAATCAATGCTGGCTGGCTCGCCACCGTGCTCTCCACAAATGCCGATCTCTAGATCGGGACGTGTGGCACGCCCTTCCTTCACAGCGATCTCCATCAGCCGCCCCACACCGGTTTGGTCAATGGTCTGGAAGGGATTCTTGGGCAGGATGCCTTTCTCCACATAGGCCAACAGGAACTTGCGCTCAGCGTCATCGCGGCTGATGCCATAGGTCATCTGGGTGAGATCGTTAGTGCCGAAGCTGAAGAACTGCGCCATCTCGGCGATCTCTCCCGCCGTCAGCGCCGCGCGCGGAATCTCTATCATCGTGCCGAACTTATAGGAGATGGTGATGCCCTTCTCTTCCATCACCTGTTTGGCCACTTCCTCAAGCAGCGGTTGGATCACCCTCAGCTCGTTGATGTGGCTGGTGAGGGGAATCATGACCTCCGGATGCACACGCACGCCCTCTTTGGCTGCGTCGCAGGCTGCCTCAAAGATGGCGCGCACCTGCATCCTGTTGAGGGCGGGCATCATAATGCCCAGACGGCAGCCGCGCAACCCCAGCATGGGGTTAAACTCGTGCATGTCACGCACCATTGCCAGCAGGCGCTCCTTCTGAGGATCGCTCTTGCCCTGCGCTCTGAGGGTGGCTACCTCCTCAACCAGCTCTTCCAATGAGGGTAGGAACTCGTGCAACGGCGGGTCCAGCAGGCGGATGATCACCGGTAGGCCGTCCATCACCTTGAAGATGCCGTAGAAATCCTGGCGCTGGAGCGGCAGCAGCTCCTCATCCAGCACGCGCTGAAACTCCTCCTCCGTTTCGGCGAGGATGGCGCGCTGGAACTTCTCGGTGCGCTCGCCGAGGAACATGTGCTCGGTGCGGCACAGACCGATGCCCTGCGCCCCGTAGGCACGGGCTCGGCTGGCCTGCTCTGGATCGTCAGCGTTGGCCCACACCTGCAGACGGCGGATTTCATCAGCCCATTCCAAGATCTGTTTCAGCTCCGGCTGATCGTCAAACGACGGTGCAACAGTGGGTATGGCACCGAGGAACACCTCACCAGTAGCGCCGTCAATGGAAATCACATCACCCTCGCGGACGACCGTCGTGTTGACGGAGAACAGGTTATTGGAAAGGTCTATCTTGATCTCCTCACAACCGGCCACACAGGGTTTGCCCAGCTGACGGGCTACTACCGCCGCATGACTGGTAGCGCCACCATGCTGAGTGAGGATGCCCTTGGCAGCCAGCATACCGTGCACGTCGTCCGGTGTAGTCTCGGGGCGCACCAAGATCACCGCCTCGCCCTGCCTGGCACGCTCTTCTGCCACGTCGGCGGAGAAGACCACCTTTCCCACCGCTGCCCCCGGAGAAGCGTTGAGACCCTTCGCTAACACAGGCATCTTCACCTTGACGGCCTCATCAAAGCGGGGGTGCAGGAGCTGATCGATCTGGAACGGCTCCACACGGGCAACCGCTTCCTCCTTGGTGATGAGGCCCTCATGCACCATGTCCACCGCGATCTTGACTTCAGCATAGGCGGTGCGCTTGCCGTTGCGCGTCTGGAGCATCCACAACTTGCCACGCTCAATGGTGAACTCAATGTCCTGCATGTTGCGGTAATGCTTCTCCAGCCGCTGCGCGATGTCCAGCAGCTGCTCCCAGGCCTGCGGGAGCTCCTCGGCTAGCTTGTGGATTTCGCTGGGCGTGCGGGCACCCGAAACCACGTCCTCACCTTGGGCATTGAATAGATATTCGCCATAGAGGTCCTTCTCACCAGTGGAGGGGTTGCGGGTGAAAGCCACGCCTGAACCAGAATCCCAGCCAACATTGCCGAAGACCATCGCCACGATGTTGACCGCTGTGCCCAGGTCATGCGAGATGCCGGTGGCGTTGCGGTAGTCTACCGCGCGCTTACCGTTCCACGACTTGAAGACCGCCTCAACGGCCAGCTCCAGCTGCTTCCAGGGGTCCTGGGGAAACTCTTGCCCGCTCTCGCGCTTGATGATCTCCTTGAACAGGCGGACGGCCTTCTTCCATCCTTCGGCAGGGACTTCGGGGTCGGTTTTGACGCCGTACTCTGCCTTGATCTGCTCAATCACTTCTTCAAACAGGCGGCCCTCAATGTCCATGACCACCTTGCCGAACATCTGCACCAGACGCCGGTAGGCGTCCCAGGCGAAGCGCTCATCAGCCTGGGCAGCAAGTGCCTGAACAGACTCATCGTTCAAGCCCAAGTTAAGGATGGTGTCCATCATGCCGGGCATGGAATACTTGGCGCCGGAGCGCACCGATACCAGCAGCGGGTTGCGGTTGTCACCGAACTGGCGCCCCATCTTCTGGCCAAGGGCCTTCATGCCCTCAACGGTCTGCTCCCACATGCCCTCGGGGAACTTCTCACCACTCTTAAGGTAGGCCACGCAAGCCTCAGTGGTGATGGTGAAGCCCGGCGGGACGGGCAGGCCAATGCGGGTCATTTCGGCCAAGCCCGCGCCCTTGCCGCCGAGCAGGTCGCGCATGGCCGCGCTGCCCTCTTCAAACGAGTACACCCACTTCTTTGACATAGCCGTCACTCCTCCCCTCTGCATAAGAGGGGGTCTTCTCTTGTGATGATAAGTGGTTGGAGGCAAGACCCGGTAGCGATGTACGCGGAGACATGCCTGAGCAATTGTACCGCATTTGCCCCGCCTGCAAAGGTTTTTTGAGCCGATTTTTGGGTGTGCTGCTGCACCCGTTGCACAGGTGGCGAGGTCGCACTAAAATTAGAACATCGCATCAATGCAGGTAAGGCAGAGGACCATGGCGAACCTGCGTCCGCTGATGGGCTTGCATCATCACCATCACCATGCCCATCGCCTCCACGCCGGTGGAGCGGCGCAGGTGCCGCATGCCTGAGGTGTGGCACCGCCTTGCTGCCGAGCGTGGAGGAAACTCACTCCACGCTTTTTGTTAATAGAATACCTTTGCCCGGAAAGGATGTTCAAAGTATGTCTCAGAAGGTCCCCCCTCGCATCCCGGCAGGTATGCGCGACATTCTGCCTGACCAGATGGTGAAACGGCAGTACGTGCTGGACGTGGTGCGGGCGGTCTTTGAACGCTTTGGCTTTGAACCGCTGCAAACCTCGGCCATTGAGCTCGCCGAGACGCTGATGGGCAAATACGGTGAGGAGGCCGAACGGCTCATCTATAAAGCCTGGTACGGCGACAAGCCGGGAGGGGAGTTTGCCCTACGCTATGACCTTTCCGTGCCGCTGGCGCGCGTTGTAGCTATGTATCCAGGGCTGCCGCGCCCTTTCAAGCGTTACCAGATCGCACCAGTGTGGCGTGCTGACCGCCCTCAAAAAGGTCGCTACCGTGAGTTCTACCAGTGCGATGTGGATATCGTGGGCAGCGCCAGCATGTTGGCCGATGCCGAGATTGTCGCCGTGATCTATGAAGTGCTGACTCGCTTGGGTTTCACTGAGTTCACCATCTCTATCAACAACCGTAAGCTGCTGGATGGCATCGGGCAATACGCTGGCGTGCCGGAGGCGCTGCTCCCCGGCTTATACCGCTCTATTGATAAGCTGGACAAGATCGGGCTGGATGGTGTACGCCGTGAACTGCTCATGGTCGGCGTGCCCACCGACCCCATTGAGCCATTGCAGCGTGTGGCGCGGCTGGCCATTCAAGGTAAGCTGGCCGATGCGGACTTGCACAAGCGCATGGTGGACGATGAAGGGCTTGATCCGGCCCTTGCCGACAACGTATTGGAGCCGCTTCGGCAGCTGGTAACAGCAGCGCGGGAGCAGAACATCGCCCCCGGCGCTCTGCAGGCCGCTACCCGTGCGTTGGTCAGCGAGTTGGCCCCCCAGCTGCGTGATTACTACGCCAGCCGCACGGCCATTATCCCTGAGGCCGTCGTTGACCGCTTGCTGAGCTTGTTGCGCATCAGTGGCCCGCCTGCCGAAGTGCTGGGCGATCTGGGCAGGCAGATGAAGGACTATCCGAGGGCGGTAGAGGGCATTGACGAACTGCGCGATCTGTTCACCTATCTGGGCGAGATGGGTGTGCCGGAGCATGTCACTGCGCTGAACTTTGCGATGGTGCGCGGGCTGGAATACTACACAGGGCCGATCTACGAGACGACCATCCGCGAGCCGAAGGCCATGCCCAGCATCACCGGCGGCGGGCGTTATGATGAACTGATCGGCATGTTCGCTGAGGTCTCCTACCCAGCGACGGGCACCAGTTTCGGCATTGAGCGCATCATTGATGCTATGGATGAGCTGGGCATGTTCCCACCAGACATACGCGCCACGACTGCCGAAGTGCTGGTGACGGTCTTTGATGCGAGCACGGTTGGCGCGTCACTGAAGGTAGCGACGGCGCTGCGTCGGGAGGGCCTCAACGTCTCGTTGTACTTTGACTACCACGACCGACTGGGCGAGCAGATCGGCTATGCAGCGGCGAAGGGCATCCCCTTCGTCATCATCCTTGGCCCCGATGAGATCCGCGCTGGGCAGGCTACCATCCGCGCCCTGGGTGAGACACGCGCGGAGGGCGATCAGCGCACGGTACCCTTTGAAGACGTAGCGCAAGTGATACGCGGCTGGCAGGCGTAAGCAAACCTATTCCACTAGCTGCGTACTAGTCTGCACACTACGCAGCTTGATGCCTGCTTCGCGCACGCTCTCAACCAATACACCGCTGCGCACCACTTCTATCATGCGCTGCACGTAGGGATAGCACACTACATCGCGGTCAAGGGGGATGGCAAGCACCTCCGGCGCATGACGCTCAAGCGCCTGCCAAACGGCCTGCGCTCCACACCCTAAGTCACGCACCGCAAGCGGAGGCTGTCCTGCCCCTTCACGTCGCCAGCCTGCCATGCGCAGCCGCAAGGCGGTCACTGCCGCCAACAGCTCTATTGCGATCACCGCCGTGATGTTCTCCACGATCTCGCGGGCGTGCAGCGCGGCGTTCATGCTCATACTCACGTGATCTTCCTGATTGGCCGAGCTGGGGATCGAATCCACGCTATCAGGATGAGCGAGCGTCTTGCATTTGGAGACCAGCGCCGCCGCCACGTATTGGGTGAGCATGAGACCACTGTCCACATGGGTCTCACCACCGTCAACCAGCATGCTCGGGAGGCCGCGGTTCATCTTGGCATCCATCAGCCAGAAGGTACGCCGCTCGGAGATGCTTCCCAATTCCGTCAGGGCGATACTCAGGTGATCCATGGCAAAGGCGAGATACTCGCCATGAAAGTTGCCACCGGAGATGGCCTTATAGCGGCGTGGGAGGTTGTCCTGCGGCTCCACAAAGATGAGCGGATTGTCCGTTGCGGCGTTAATTTCACGCTCCAACACCTCGCGGACATGGGCTAGCACCTCGCGCACTGCACCGATCACCTGTGGGGCGCAGCGCACCGAGTAGGCATCCTGCGGCGGTTGATGGACGGGGTCATGTTCCGCATCGCCAACATCGGCCAGTTGGCTGCCCTCCAGCAGCGCCAGCACGTTAGCCGCTGAGGCCATCTGCCCCGGGTGCCCGCGTGCAGCATGAACCTGCGGCAAGAAAGCGTCTCGGTATCCCTGCAGGGCCTCTAGCGTCAGGGCAACGGCGATTTCGGCGTTCTGCACGAGGTTCTCGGCGTCGGCCAGTGCCAGCACGCCCAAAGCCGCCGAGAAAGTGGCACCGTTGCTGAGAGCGAGGCCCTCTTTGGCCTCCAGCACCAGGCGTTGATCTTCCCCATCCCATATCATTGCTTCTGCGCCCGAGACCACCTTCTGGCCGATGCGGTTCCCCTGTCCATCTAGCAGGGGGACGAGCGCCTCGCCACAGACTTCCCCAAAACCTGGGGCGCATTCGTCACTGTTCATACTTGGCGGGGCTTTGCTCATCACCAATGCCAAATGCGCCAGCGGGGCCAGATCGCCGCTGGCGCCCAGCGAGCCAATACACGGCACACAAGGGGTGATCTGGCGATTGAGCATCTGTATCAGGCGGTTGATTACCACCGGACGCACGCCGGAACGCCCTTTCGCCAGCGTGTTGGCGCGGATCAACATTGCCGCGCGCACTACTTCCTCTGGCAGCAGATCGCCCACACCGGTAGAGTGACTCATGATCAGCTTGCGCGAGGCCTGGCGTGTCATCTCGGGATCGGCAAAAGGGCGGCCTGCAGCATGGATGCCGAATCCGGTGTTGATACCGTAGTAGGCATGTGCTGTTTCGCCTGCTTGGGTGCGTCGGGCGTTTTCTTCAACAGCCGAGCGCACCCATTCTGCGCTGCGGCTGACAAGGCCATAAGCCGTATCCTGCGGGCTCAGTTCGGATACTGGCCGCATTTGGCGGGCAACAGTGATCACATCTTCAAGCGTCAGAGAACGGCCATCAAGGTGAAGAGGGGACAGGTCCCTAGGGGCCGACATCTCAATTTCCTCCGCGGGTGAAGGTTTGTTCCACCAGATGGAACACGTTCTATTATTGTCGCAGCTCCTTTGATAATCACAAGTTGGAGGTGCAAGTCAATCGGTTGGAGCGATCCCTGCTGGCGGCTCCTACAGAATGCCCCGCCGCTGGAGCTCTTCGCACAGGGCTTCAGGAGTGGTGAACACGATAGAAGGGATGCCCAGCGCCCCTGCTGCTTCGGTGTTGCGCCGCTGATCGTCAATGAAGAGCGCCTGCTCAGGTTGCACACCCAGCCGCGCCAGCGCCAAACGATAAAAGGCTGGCTCTGGTTTGGCGATGCCCTCCTCAGCGGAGCTAAGCACGACGTCAAAGATGCCCTTCAAACCGCGCCGCTCACTGATGTACTGTGCGAAGTTGCGGCGTGAAGTGTTGCTGAGGATGGCAAGGCGGTAGCGCCCACGCAACGTACCGAGCAGATTGCGCATGGCAGGCAGCACGCCCCAGTGGCGATATAGACGCGCCTTAAAAGCCCTGCGCTCCACTTCGTTGGTGATCCTCAGAGCCGCCAGCCTCTCGGCCCAAAAATCCTCGTGTGAGATGCGACCCCGCTTGGCTTGCTCCCATGCCTCACTAACGTAAAAATGGTTCCACAGGTCACGCCCGCTCTCAAAGCCATGCTCGCGGGCCAGCGCGTTCAGATCGGCTTCAAAAGCAGCCCTGTCCAATGGGCCGACGATCACGAAGCCATAGTCAAAGATAATGGCGGAAGGTCTAGACATCCAGTTGCTCGTTCCACCAGGCTTCCAACGCAGCAAGCAGATCGGTCTGTGGTGTAAAGTGTATCGCCTGCATCCCTACTGCTCGGGCGCCTGCCACATTCTCAGCGGCGTCATCAACCATTAGCGCCCACCCGGGTAAGACACCTAAGCGACTGAGGATGGCCTGATAGGCTGCTGCGGCGGGCTTCATCACGCCGATCTCGGCGGAGATCGTGCAGGCATCAAACAGGTTGTCCAACCCAAGGTCGGCTAATTCACGGCGCAGGTTGGGGGTGTTATTGCTCAGCAACCCTATCCTCACTCCCTGTGCTCTCAGGTTGCGGATCAGCGCTATAAGTTCCTCGTCCAGCCGATCGCCGCTGTAAAAATCCCGACGCAGGGTTGCAACTTCCTGATCAGAGAGGCCCAACCGCTGCGCTATTGCTTGCCAATAAACCTCAGGGCTTATGAGACCAAGCTGGGCTTGCCGCCATTCCTCAATGCCGTGCACCACACGCTCTACTGAACCGGGGGCAAGCCCTAAGCGCTCGTCCCACATCCGGCGGGGAGCATAGTCGTGGGTGCGCATCAGCACACCCCCCCAATCAAAGATAACTGCCCTGCTTCTCTCCATTGCCACTGGATATTGTACCTGCCACCGCCGGTGCGTCACCACAGCAGATGAACCATTCGGCAAAGGTACTTTGTGCCAGCGGCTGGGAGCCGTTATACTGTTATGTGGAACACATATCAAAGGCGGGAGGGAGACAGGTTTTATGGCAGCACGGCAGCGGATTCTCATCGTGGACGATCATGAGGTTGTGCGATTGGGATTGCGCTCCCTGCTGGACCGTCACCCGGATTTTGAAGTGGTTGCTGAAGCCGCCAGCGGCAGGGAAGCGCTGGAAAAGGTGGAAACCTATCAGCCCGATGTAGTGGTACTGGACATTCGGTTGCCTGGCATGAGCGGCGTGGAAGTCTGCCAGCATATCACCGAGCACTTCCCCAACACGAAAGTCATCATGTTAACCTCCTATGCCGAGGATGAGATGCTCTTCGCGGCGATCCGGGCGGGTGCCTCCGGATATGTGCTCAAGCAGATCGGTGGCGATGACCTTGTGCGCGCTATTGAGGCGGTGGGGCGCGGCGAAGCGCTGCTGGACCCCAGCCTAACCCAGCGCGTCTTTGAAGAGGTGCGCAAGGCCCAACGTGAGGAGGAAGCTTCGGCTTTCGCCGAACTGACCCATCAGGAGATGCAAGTGCTGCAGCTCGTCTCGGAGGGCAAGACCAACCGTGAGATTGCCGAGGCGCTGTTCCTTGGCGAAGGAACCGTGCGCAATTACGTCAGCAACATTCTGGGCAAACTAGGCGTGGCCAACCGCGCCGAGGCAGCAGCCTATGCCGTTCAGCACAATCTGAAGGACTACCTTTCGTCGTAGGGTGGGGGTTTATAAGAGGAAACGCTGTTAACGGGGTGCTTCAGCGGCACCCCGTTTTTTCACTGCTGGATGAGGTTACCCTCCAGCAGCCTGTCCTCGCTCCGAACGGCACAATGAGCAAGGGCAGATGCGGCGCAGGTAATCCCACGAGTAAATGCCCGAACTATGACCGTCGCTCCATGAAATCTGGATAGCATAAGTGCCTATGGCTTGAATGTCGCGCACGTCGTAGGAGCGTGCAGGCTTGAGCTCAATGAGGTCGGGATCAAACTGCGGCCCCATGAACTCATGCCCCCCTCGGCATACAGCGCATGGGCAGGCCTCACGCAAGGCGTCTAGCGGGTAAGTGCTTTCGTGTCCATCCTGCCACACGATGCGCAGGTAATGCTCTTCGCGGTTCAGGGTGATGGCGTGCGGGCGTGGAGAACCACTCTGAGATGAGGACATACGCGCCTCCCAAGCCAATGGCCTGCCGATAACCGGATTGTAGAGCGTGTTGCAGGCAGCGTCAACGATTAGCGCTGCAGGGGTTAAGATTGCGATGTCCTCACCGCACTGCTTGGGGGCGGCTCCTCCCCCAAACTGTCTCACATGTATTGAGTCCATACAAATTTCTTGCTTAAGTGTGGTATAATAATCAATATAAGTAAAAATAGCCCGATGTTGGGGAACGGCCAAGCCAGTCCAACCCAACTTTATGATGACCCGCCCAGGAGGGTACACTGAACTATGAGATTGAAAGAGCTGGTTGCTCCATCCATAGAGACGCTGGCTGCTCACTACCAGACGAACAAATTGCTGCTCATTCACCCCAGCAGCCGCTATAGGACGCTCCTCATCGCAGCCCTGCTAGAGGAGCCTCCCTGCCCCCTCTACTACTTTGGCCTTGGGGTCGGCGATGTGACGTTAGCGCAGTTCCTTGCCAGCCTGTCTCGCGATCTGGCCGAGCAGGCTCCCACCTTCGGACGGCACATCAATCAGGCGCGCACACAGGAGCCGGAGAACATAGAGGGACTGGCAGCGGCGTTGGCACAGGACTTGAATGAGCTCAGCAGCACGGACTATCTCCTCATACTAGATGAGTATGACCGTGCTGACGACGTTGCCGAGATCCAGACGTTCATAGAGTATCTGCTGCACTATCTTCCTCCTCAGTGCCACCTTCTTATCAACAGCCGGACACTGCCGCGTCTGCCGTGGGTAGCGCTTGTGGCGAAGCATCAGGCGGTGGTGCTTCGCGATGCCCGGTTACTTACCAGCGGGTTTTACTCGGAGCATATCGCCGAAAACCCTAATGTAGAGGTATATGCCTTGGGGCCAGGGTACGTGCTGATCAACGGTCAGCTCGTCACCTCGTGGGAAGGGCATCTACCTCGTCTCCTCTTCTTCCTGGCACTAGACAGGCCGTTCATCACGAGAGCAGAGATCTGCCAGGCCTTCTGGCCTGAGCTCCCCCTTGATCAAGCGGTAAATGTGTTCCACGTCACCAAACGCAGGCTACACAAAGCCCTGGGCCTTGACGTGCTGGTTCATGAAGGCGGGCGCTATCGCATCAACCCAGCCCTGAACCTGCAATACGATGTGTTGGAGTTTGTAGGCAGTTTGGTGGAAGCGCGCTCCAGGAGTGGCCCTGAGGCTGCCGAACACTGGCAGTACGCCATTGAGCGCTACAGGGGAGACTACCTCCAGGGGTACGATGTACCCTGGGTTGTGGCACGCCGTGCCGACTTCCGTGAGGGGTATCTGGAGGCGCTGACGCAGCTAGCGCGCCTGCGCGAAGCCGAAGGCCGCGACGAGGTGGCGCTGGGCCTCTTTCTGCGGGCAGTTGGCGAGGCGCCCAACCGCGAGGACCTGCACCGTGAGGTGATCCGCCTCTATGGAAAGCTAGGACGTCGCAGTGAGGCCGCCGAGCACTACCATCGGCTGGAGGAGGACTTCCGGGCGCGCTACGGGATTGAGCCTTCGCCGGAAACACGCGCCGTATATCAGGAAGTGGTGGGGGCCTAGCCTGAGTGCGTTGTGCAGGGCAAAAGTATCTGCGCTCGGATGTCTCACCGAGCGCAGATTTCTTTGATCGGCAAGGTGGGCTACAGAGGCTGCCAGTCAGGGGTGTGGTCTAGCTTCGCATGGCCCGTGAGCTCCATGTAGAGCTGCTCAATGCGATCGGCGATCAGCGGCCAACTGTAGCGTTGGGCATAGGCAGTTGCTGCTGCAGCCATCTCGCGGCGCAGAGGCTCATTCTCCAGAATCAGGCGGATTTTGCCCGCCAGCTCGGCAGGGTCGTTGGTGGGGACGTGGAACCCTGTCACCCCATCCTGCACCAGGAAGGCCAATCCCCCTACCTCAGAGGCGATCACCGGCGAGCCGCAGGCCATCGCCTCCAGGGCAACCATGCCGAACGACTCGTAATGAGAGGGCATGATCACAGCCTCGGCAGCGGAGTAGTAATACTGCAGCGTCTCCTGATTCTTGGCCCCCAGGAAGGCGACCAAACCGTCCAATCCCAGCTCCGCGCCCAGAGTCTTGAGACGCCGCAGCTCTGTGTCTTCTTCCGCTTCCTCATCGGCTGTCCCACCGATAATAGCCAGATGCAGGTTCTGCAGTATCCCTCCGCCATCTCGCTTCAGGATGGCCAGGGCTTGCAGGAGGACATCTATCCCCTTGATCTGCTCAATGCGCCCTACGAAGAGAAGGAGCAAGCTGTCATCCCGCATTCCAATGGCCTGACGGGCTTCGTGCTTGGGGATGGGGTGGAAGTGGGACACGTTCACACCCGGGGGGATAACCCGAATGCGCCGCATGTTGGCCCCATACAGCCACATGAGCTGAATGCGCTCGGCGGGGGTAGCGGCAATGATGCAATCGGCACGTTCAATAATGTCCTGCTCGGTGGCGATGCGCAGATCGTCCTCTCGTTCCGCTACACTCTGCGCCACGCGGTTCTTCATGCGGCCCAGCGTGTGGAACATGTGGACAACCGGCACCTGCCATTCCTCTTTTAGCTCCAGAGCAGCCCATCCGGAAAGCCAGTAGTGGCTATGCAACACTTCGTAGCGAATCCCCTCCGTCTTGGCGAAGGCGAGCATATTCTCCACAAACTGTGGCAGATGTTGGTAGATGTAAGCCGTAGGGAGCGGAGCCTCAGGACCTGCAGGCAGATGGATCACCCGCGCCCCGGGACCGAGTGCTGTGCAGTTGATGCGCGGCTCTGTGGCATTTTCTAAGCGGGTGAACACATCCACGCAGATGCCGCGCCGTGCCAATTCCGCGCTCAGCTCGCGCACATAGACGTTCATCCCGCCCGTCTTTTTGCCTCCCAGCGTGGCCAGCGGACAGGTATGGACGCTCACCATGGCAACACGCAGGGGGTGTGTTGCTCCCAATCTTCCCTCCCCAAGAATGCCCACCCCATGTGTGGGTGAGTGAGTGGATTTCCTTGATTTTACTGAGCGGCTGGATGGCCTAACAAACGGGCAATCAACCCTAGGGGTGCGGAGGCCCGCCCGCAGGTGGGGGGCTATCAAAGAACAACGTCCACCACACATGCCACGGCGGCACAGTTTGTTCAGTGCTGGGAGGCGTTGCAAGTGTGGGGACTGGCTGGGCAGGTTGCTCATAGATGGGGATCACCAGCACCTCACCGTCACGTACCATCTTCCCTTCATCGTGTGCCCAAGCTTCCACGAAGGCAGGGCTACTGTAGTAGGCCTTTGCTGCCTCAAGCTGCTTGCGCTCCTGCATCAGCGCCACCAGCTCCGCCTCCAGTTGGCGCTGCTGGGCCACTTTCTGCTGGCCCTCAACGATGCGTTGACCAAGGTCAAGAGTCAGGCGCCCGCCGATGACAATGAGGACGATGAGGACAATCTGCCAGTTGGTCAGTGGCACGCGCCACACATGGGCGGCACGTCCACGCGGGGATGTAGCAGTAGGCTCTTCGGAGTGATTCTCGCCCACCACATGCTGCTCCCTGGGACGAAAAAAGCTGAGCGCTCCGCCCAGCTTCCCCATGCCGAAGGTGGGATTCGAACCCACACGAGCTCATGCTCACTACGCCCTGAACGTAGCGCGTCTGCCAGTTCCGCCACTTCGGCTTCTATTTGGATATTGTATCGGCGCCTCCCCGTTTGTCAAGCGGTTTTTTGAGGGCGTGAAAGGGTCTTCTCTGTGCTTATACTTTGCGTTCCACGCAAGGGGCTTTACAATTGACGGGCAAGTGAACATGCCGAGGGGGTGAAGATGGGGCAACAACGTCAACCCGGCGCCATAGTGCTGGGCCTGGGGTTGATGGTGGCTGGGGGATGGCTAATCGCCACAGTACTGGGTGCGCCGCTTATGCCTTTCAGCCGCCTTTGGCCTTTGGGGATAAGCTTCGCTGGGCTGGTGCTACTGGCCCGGCGAAGCCTACACAACAGAGAGGATATCGGCCTGCTGCTGTTTGGCAGCATTCTCCTACCGATAGGCTTGTTCCTCTCGCTCTTCACTTTCCAGATCGGCAACCTCACATGGCTGGATATGGCGCGTTACTGGCCTGCCCTGCCCCTGATCGTCGGTTTTGCGTTCGTGCTGGTGTACCTCGCAGGGGATATGCGGGAGCAGGCGCTGTTGCTCCCCATCTACATTCTGGGCGGGAGTGGCCTCATTGCATTGCCCTTCACTTTGAGGGTGGTGGGGAGCATTGTGTCTGGTCAATCTTTGTGGCTCTCGCCTCTGTTGCTGGCCCTCATAGCGCTGGCTGTTTTGATCAAGGTGCGCGGGCGCGATGGGCCACAGGCGGAGGGCTAAAGAAGATGGGCGTTTGCTTATGCTGATCGGCATTGACGCCAGTCGCGCAACAGTAACCCAACGCACAGGCACCGAGGGCTATAGCCTGCACATTATCCGGGGGTTGGTAGCCGAGGGATCAGAGCACCGCTTCCGGCTCTTCTTCCGTGACGATCCGCCCGCGGATCTGGTACCCCCCTCGGATAACGTGGAGCAGCGTGTGATCCGGCGGCCCCGCTTGTGGACGCACACCGGCCTGGGGCCTACGGTGCGCCGTGAGCCGCCAGATGTGCTTTTTATCCCTGCCCATGTTGTCCCTTGGCCTGGCACAGGCCGCACCCCGGCTGTCTTCACAGCGCACGATCTGGGCTACATGCATTATCCAGATAAGCACCCCATCCTTGATCGGCTTTACCTCAGCTGGTCCACACGGCACAGCGCCAGCGCAGCGCGGCGCGTGATTGCCGTCTCTAAGGCTACTGCCCATGACCTGACGGCACTGCTTGGCGTTCCAGCGGAGAAGATCCGTGTAGTATATTCGGGCATTGACGAATCCCTTCGCCCCGTCCACGATCCTCATCGCCTGGCGGATGTGCAGCGGCGATTGGGCATCCCTGGACCTTACATCTTGCACGTGGGGAGCGTTCAGCCGCGCAAAAACCTGGCCCGTCTGGTGGAGGCCTTCGCACAGGTGGCAGATAGCGTGGAGGGGTTGTCGCTGGTGCTGGTAGGGCGCCCAGGGTGGGGTTATCGCGCGCTTCTCAGGCGCATCCGGCGATTGGGATTAGAGAACCGCGTGCTGTTGCCTGGCTACGTACCTGATGAGGACCTCGCGGCTCTCTACAGTGGGGCGCTGGTCTATGCTTTTCCCTCTTTATACGAGGGCTTTGGCTTCCCAGCGCTGGAAGCGATGGCTTGCGGCACGCCCGTGGTGTGCGCCAATACTTCCTCGCTGCCGGAGCTGGTGGGTGATGCTGCACTGACCTTCGCCCCCACCGACGTAGGAGCATTAGCCGCGGCCTTGCGCCGCCTACTCACCGATGAGGCTCTGCGACGTACTCTGGTTGAGCGGGGTTTTGAACGCATCAAGCGTTTTACATGGGAGGCCTGCGCTCGCGCCACTCTAGATGTGCTGGCCGAAGCCGCAGGCATCTGAGCCTATATATGCGATCATCTTGTCTGAGCGAAAGGAGCGCGTCACATGGCCGAGGAATGGGGATTCTTGCTGCTGCCATTCTGGCGGGCAGGCGGTTGGGAGGACGTCACCTACCGCACCCAGATTTACCTCACACCGTTGAGCCAGAGACCAGTGCGTCTGGGCGTTTATCTCTTTGAGAATGGCGGACGGCCTTGGGCCAACAAGGCCTTCAAGGTGGAGCTGGATCAGCAGGTCTCGGAAGCTATCACTGATGCCAACGGGATGATAGAGCTACGGGTGGGGCCTGGGCAGACGATCCGCATTGAGATCAATGCGCTGGAGCACGAGTACGGCACGGGTGAGGTGCATCTGCTGGATGGCAACGAACCGGTGCCCATTCTGGCACGCGGCGATCTAGAGGTCTTTGCGGCAGAATCCAGCGGTTTTGAAATGAGCATGTCGGCCATTGAGATCACGGGTGCACGGCCCATCACCCTTATTCCGGGGCGCTGAGCAGGCGAAAGGCTGAATATGCCTTGCACATAATCTTGCCCCTTAGGGGTTAGTAAGCTTAGCTTCTACGGAGCGCGGTGGACGATGGGGACAGACAGCCCGCAAAGTGCTGGCTTGAAAGCAGAGCTGGACTATATCTGCCATCTCGTTGCTGAGTTGCGGGATGTGCTTAAGCAACAGCGCGAGGCGCTGCAGACGCAGGGGCTGAACCTGCCGCCCGGTGCTATGGCTGCGCTGAGCGAGATCGCCAGACGGCTGGAGCTGGTGGGCAACCGCGCCACCTTGCTAGAAGGCCAGATTCAACAGTTTCGTGCCCTGGCCGATACCGCCGCCCTCATCAATTCCTCTCTTGACCTGACGCAAGTGCTCAACGAGACGATGGATACCATCATCCAGATCACCGGCGCTGAGCGCGGCTATATGATGCTGCGCAACGAAAAGACCGGTGAGCTGGAGTTCCGTATTGCCCGCAATGTGGACCGCCAGACCATTGAGGGCGGTGAGTTTGAGATCAGCCGCAGTATTGTGCACCGCGTGGCAGAAAGCGGCGAGCCGGTGCTCACCACCAATGCGCAAGAAGATCAGCGTTTCAGGCACTCCGAGAGCGTTGTCAGCTACAGCCTGCGCTCCATCCTTTGCGTTCCCTTGAAGGTTAAGGGCGAAGTCACAGGTGTGATCTACACTGACAATAAAATTCATGCTGGTATGTTCGGCGAGGACACCCGCGACCTGCTGGTGGCCTTCGCCAATCAGGCAGCAGTAGCCATTGAGAATGCCCGCCTCTTCGCCTATCTCAATGCCACGCTGGAAGCGATCAGCGAAATGAAGCACCTGCAGGATAACATCTTCGCCTCCATCGCCTCAGGCGTGATCACGACCGACGAGGCGTGTCGCATTACGCTTATCAACCGCCGCGCACAGCAGATCCTTGCCAGCGAGGGACGCAACCTGATGGAGGCTGATCTCTCCGATGCCCTGCCGCCGCTTGGCGCTCGCTTCAACCGCATTGTGGAGCAGGTGCGCCAGACTGAGCAGCCAGTGACAGGTGTGGAGTTTGAGACAGTGGTGGAGGGGCGAGGGCAGGTCAGCCTGCGCATGAACTTCAGCCCTCTAAAAGATGCCCATGAGCGCACTCAAGGGGTGGCTATTGTTCTGGATGATCTGACAGAGATCAAGCGCCGTGAGGCGCAGATCGCAGGAGTGCGCCGCTATCTACCGCCGGAGGTGGTGGATGGCATCCGCGATCCCAATGAGCTGAAACTGGGCGGCACGCGGTGCGCTGTCTCCATCTTGTTTGCGGATATTCGCGGCTTCTCTGCTTTCAGCGAGAGCTTGCCCCCTGAATGGCTTGTGGAAGTCGTCAATACTTACATGACCATTGCCTCAGAAGCCATCCATCGTCAGCAGGGGGTGATTGACAAGTTCATGGGTGACGCGGTCATGGCGCTCTACAATACCCCCTTGCGCCCGCAGGAGGACCATGCTCTGCGTGCCGTGCGCAGTGCTGCTGCCCTCATCGCTGATGTGCTGGCTTACCACGAGCAGGTCCCGCCGCAGGATCGCCTGACGTTCGGCGTGGGAGTGCACACGGGCGAGGCCATTGTGGGCAATATCGGCAGCCCTGATCGGCTAGACTACACCGCCGTAGGAGATAGCGTGAATCTGGCCAAGCGGCTTCAAGAGACAGCAGGCCCCATGCAGATTCTGCTGAGCGAGGACACCTATCAGCTTGTGCGGGATTATGTAGAGGTGCGGGAGCTGGAACCGATCCGCGTCAAAGGCCGCTCTCGGCTCGCCAAGGTTTACGAGCTACTGAGTGTGAAGTAGGCGCGCTGTGGGGTGCTATCCCTCCTGTGCGGTACGCACATCACTTAAGCGGATGTAGCGGGCTGGGTTCTGCGCGATGTCGTTCTGCCGAATCTCAAAGTGCAAGTGAATGCCGCTAGCATTCCCTGACATCCCCATATCGCCGATGTGCTGTCCTTTGGCAACTTGATCGCCACAGTCTACGTAGCGTGCTGCGAGGTGACCGTAGTAGGTTGTCCAACCGTTGCCGTGGTCAAGGATCACCAGCTCTCCATAGCCACCGCTGTGCCAGCCTGCAAATACCACGATGCCCGTCTCGGCGGCGTAAATCGGCGTGTTGAGGTCAGCGGCCAGGTCCACCCCCGGATGCCAGGGAGCAAAATCCTGCGTGATGCGGTAAGGGATATCCCCCAGCGGGTTAATATAATTCCCCATACCGCCCGCACCGCTGTAAATCTGTCGGCATGAGCCGGGGTGCAGTGATCCTTCAGGGTTGGCTCGGCCGGTCTCGCTGCCGGTGCGGATCGGCGAGCGCCACGAGATGAACTCGCGGCGGCCACCGGGTACCACGATGCGCAGGCCAGCAGGTGGCACGTAGCTACTGTCGTAGGTGGAGAGCGCGTTGAACTCGGAATAAAGGATGTCGCCCGGCGCAACACCGTACTGGGCGGCTATGGCTGCGATGGACTCGCTGCCGTTGGCGGTGTGATACACACCATCCACCGGTAGGATATACAGCTCGGTGCCTGCGTAGAGCAGGTTCACGTCGTCCTGCAGGGTCTCGGTGTTAGCCCAAAAGATAGTGTTAGGGTGAATGCCAAAGCGCTCTGCGATGGCGAAGAGGGTATCGCCGGGTTGCACCGTGTACTTGAGCACATGGCGGCGGTAGACGAGAGGAAAGCCATCCGCTCCACTTTCTTGAGGGGCTACTACTACCGGCTGCACAGGTGTCCCTTCAACAGCGGATTGTTGCAGGGCAGCCTCTGAGGTGGGAGTTGGCTGAGTAAGCTCAGCCTGCAGATCCTCTAAGATGTCCTGTCCGGCGACCAGAGCGATCAGGTCCTCGCCCCATACGGCGGCTATGCCGATCAGCACGCCGAGAAGGATCGCACAAACCAGCAGTCGGGCAGAGTGCGGGCGGTAGTAACTCATGGGGTAGCCTCGTCGCACATTAGTCATCCCTCGGCAAGCAGGTTCTCCCACTCCGCGAACAGTGCTTCCAGCTGCGCCTGCATCTGGGCGTAGGCGCTGCCCAGGCGGGTTACTTCGGCCACGTCACCAGCAGCGCTGGCCACCTCTAGTGCCCCACTGAGGTTCACCAATTCTGCCTCCAGCCGACCGATCTCGTCCTCAACCTGTAGCAACCGTTTATGCACCTCGTGTTGGGAGCGCCGAGGAGGCACGCTGCTTGGTCTCTGGGCTATGCTGCTCTTCGCGGTGGGCGCTGTACGAGAAGATAGCCGCTCCTCGCGCTGTGCCAGGTACTCCAGATACTCATGGTACGGCCCTTCATAAACGATCATCTCCGTGCTGCCCGTCGTGGAGCGGCGCGGCACGCGCAAGGCCCAGATTTGGGTCGCCAGCCGTTCAATCAGATAGCGGTCGTGCGACACAAGCAGGATCGTCCCACCGAAATCTGCCAGCACTGCCTCCAGAATCTCCTGTGAGGGGATATCCAGGTGGTTGGTTGGCTCATCCAGCAATAGCAAGTTCGCCCCGCTCAGCGCGAGCTTGGCCAGCGCTACGCGCCCTCGCTCCCCACCGCTGAGGGCGGCGATGGACTTGTGGACATCGTCGCCGCTGAAAAGGAACCTGGCCAGGTAATCCCGCGCTTCACTGAGGGGCATGTTCTGGACGGCCAATATTTCCTCAAGGATGGTACGTTGGGAGTCAAGGCCCTCATGTGCCTGGGCAAAATAGCCGATCTCCACACTTGCGCCAAGCGTGACTTCACCACGCAGGGGGTCTAACTGCCCCAGCACCGTTTTGAGGAAGGTCGTCTTGCCCACTCCGTTGGGGCCAATGAGGGCAGCGCATTCCCCGCGGTAGAGCGTGATGTCGGGCACGGCGAAAAGTGGGACACCGTCATCATGGTAACCAATCACGAGATTGCGGGTCATCAGCACCTTATCGCCGGAGCGTTGGCGCGCCCGCAGGGTGAGGTGCATCGTGCGCTGCTGCTGGGGATGCGTGAGAGCTTCCTCGCGCAGAAAGCGCTCTAGCCGCTTACGGCGGCCCCGCGCTTGCCGCGTGTTCTGTCCGGCGATGTTGCGGCGGATGTAAGCCTCCTCTTTGGCGATGAACTCCTGCTGACGCTTGTACTCTTTCAACAGGAAGGCATGGCGTTCCTCGCGTTGTTGGAGGTAGGCGCTGTAGTTGCCGCGATACTCCTCCAAACGCCCAGAGGTCAGTTCCCACACGCGGTCTGCAACGCTGTCCATAAAATAACGGTCGTGTGAGACAAACAACAGGGCACCTTGGAAGGCCTTCAACCAACCTTCTAGCCACTCCAGCGCCTGAATGTCCAGATGGTTGGTTGGCTCGTCAAGGATCAAAAGGTCGGGGTTTTCCAGCAACAGACGTGCCAGTAGGGCGCGCGTCTTCTGTCCGCCGGAAAGTTGAGCAACAGGCCGCCAGAAGTCGTCTTCATCAAAACCCAGCCCCCCCAGTACCTGCTCTATACGCACCGTATACTCATAGCCGCCTGCTGCCTCAAAACGTTGCTGAGCCTCACCGTAAAGCGCCAGCAATGCAGCGTCCTCTGGATGCGCGGCCAGCTGCTCAGCTAGCGCGTGCAGGCGCTTCTCCTGTGTCAGCAAGTCGGTGAAGGCTATCAGCATCTCATCCCGCAGGGTTCTCTTGCCTTCCAGAGCCAGCTCCGCCTCCTGCGGCAAGAAGCCGATGCGCAGCCCCTTGGCGTGCGTCACTGTGCCTTCAGTGGGCGTGTCTAATTTGGCCAACAAGCGTAGTAGCGTTGTCTTGCCCGACCCATTAGGGCCGACAAGGGCAATACGTGCGCCATGCGGCACGCTGACCGAAACACCTCTGAAGATGTCCTGTGCGCCATATGACTTGGCAAGGTTGTGCGCGCTGATTAGAGCCATTGTCCCTACTGCTCTGCCGATAGTCTCGGCGTGGCCTCGGCCCAGATTGTAACCAACGCATAGCCCTCCTACCAGCCATTCTGTATAATGAGGGCATGATGACCGCACAGCAGGCTGGGGGGCGCTCGCGCCGCCTATACGATGAGGCCGCGCACACTGGCGTGACCATCGCTGGCGCGATCTTGGCAGTGAGTGGTTGGTCGGGGCTGGTGTGGATAGTCACCCACACACTCCCTACCGTTCCTAACCGTTGGGCGTTTTATGCCTTCCTCCACATCGCTGCTACTGGCACGGCATTGCCCCTCATGAGGTTACTGCACCGGCGTTTCTCACGGGAAGGGGGTGCACTTATCAGTCCGGCTGTGTTGGTGCGTCAGGCTACATGGGTAGGGCTGTTCGCTACCACCTGCGTTTGGCTGCGCATCCCGCGCCTGCTTTCCCTCCCGCTGGCCCTTATGATTGCCTTCGCGTTGGTAGTCGTGGAGGTTCTTCTGCGCCTGCGCGAGCGCACCCAGTGGCGGCCTGAGTGAATGGCTCAATGGACAAGGCCCTTTTGAGAAATCTGCCTAGCGTTGACCGCCTGCTGGCCCATCCCCAGACGGCACAGCTGATTAACGCCTTTGGCCGTGCGCTGACGGTTGAAGCGCTCCGCGCAGCGCTGGAAGCTGCGCGCGAAGCTGTGCTCGGTGGGGCGCAGGCTGTGCCAGATGACGAGAGGTTGATCAGGGCGGCACATAGCATCTTAACGAAGTGGCTCATGCCGACCCTACGCCGTGTGATCAACGCCACCGGCGTCATCGTCCATACCAACTTGGGCCGTGCTCCTCTTTCTGAGGCCGCGCTGGCTGCTATTCACGAGGTAGGCGGGGGCTATAGTACGCTGGAATACGATCTGGAGAAGGGAGTACGCGGATCGCGCAGCCTGCACGCCGAGGCGTTGCTGCGGCAGATCACTGGTGCCGAGGCGGCCTTCGTTGTCAACAACAATGCGGCGGCGGTGCTGCTCACGCTTACGGTGCTGGCCGGGCCAACCCGCGACCATCCCCAAGGGCGTGGCGTGATCGTTTCGCGCGGGCAACTGGTGGAGATCGGCGGGGGCTTCCGTATGCCAGACGTGATGGCTCAAAGCGGCGCCCGCCTTGTGGAGGTTGGCACAACCAACCGCACTCACCTGCGCGACTATGAGCAGGCTATTGACGGCGAAACGGCGTTGATCCTGCGGGCGCATCGCTCCAACTTCGCCATCGTCGGCTTCACCACTGAACCGTCGCTGGAGGAACTGGCCGCGCTGGCGCATGCGCACGACCTGCTGCTCGCTGATGATTTAGGAAGCGGCTCACTGTTGGACACAACAGCTTTCGGCCTGGCAGCAGAGCCGATGGTGCAGGCCAGCCTTACGGCAGGGGCGGATGTGGTCATGTTTAGCGGCGATAAGCTGCTTGGCGGCCCGCAGGCAGGGATTCTGGTAGGGAAGGCAGATGTCATCGCTCGGCTGCGGCAGCATCCGCTGGCGCGGGCCATTCGGCCCGATAAGCTTTGTCTTGCGGCCTTGAGTGCCACGCTCATGCATTACCTGAAGGGCGAAGCGTTGGAGAAAATACCCGTGTGGCGTATGATCAGCACGCCAGTAGAGGCACTTGGTAAACGCGTTACACGGTGGGCTGCCGCCCTGCAACCCATCGGCCTGCCCTGTGAGGTGGTGGATGGTCAAAGCGTGGTGGGCGGGGGCAGCTTGCCGGGCGAGTCGCTGCCGACCAAGCTATTAGCCATCCGTGTCGCCTCGCCGGACGCGGCAGCGAAGCGTCTGCGCATGGGCAACCCACCGGTGATCGTGCGCCGCGAGGAGGATTACCTGCTTGTGGACCCGCGCACAGTGTTGGAGCGCGATGAGAAGGAACTGCTCGCAGCGCTTGGTGCACTGGCACAACCCCCACCTGATGAGGAGGACTGACGTGAGATCGGATCTTGACAGGCTGATGCAAGAGCGCAGCCTTGATGCCATCGTGGTCATGGGTGAGTCCAAAGAGAACCACGCGCTGAACTACCTCACCCGTCATGCCAAGATCACGCAGGGAATTGTGCTTAAGAAGCGCGCCGAGCCGCCGGTGTTGATCTGTGGCGCTATGGAGCGCGACGAGGCGGCAAAGAGTGGTCTCACAGTAAAGACCTTTACCGACTTTGGCTTACCCGCCCTGATTGAGGAGACAGGTAGCCTGTTTGAGGCTCATTTGCGGATGCTCGCCGCTATCATGGAGTATTATGGGGTCAGCGGCACGGTGAGCTTCTACGGTCTGGGGGATCCCGGCCAGTCGTTTGTGATGCTGACACGCCTGAAGGAAATGCTGCCTGCTGTAACTATCACGGGTGAGACCGAGACCACAATCTTTGACGCAGCCTATGCTATCAAAGATGCCGAGGAGCTAGAGGCGCTCAAGTCAGTAGCGGCACGCACCAACATGGTGATGGGGGAGGTGGTGGATTTCCTCCGCAGCTGTGCGGTGCAGGATGGACGGCTGTGCACTCCAGATGGCAGGCCGCTTACAGTGGGCGATGTGAAGCGCCATCTACGTATGCGCTTGTTCCATCACGGGCTTGAGGACAACGGTGAGACTATCTTCGCCATAGGGCACGATGCAGGCGTGCCACATTCCCGTGGTGAGGATGCCGATGTGCTGGAGCTGGGCAAGAGCATCATCTTTGATCTGTTTCCCCGTGATATAGAGAGCGGCTACTACCACGATATGACACGCACCTTCTGTTTGGGCTACGCACCACCGGAGGTACAGCAAGCTTACGACGAGGTCATGCGCACCTTTGAGATGGTCATGAGGGTGCTGAAGGTGGGAGAACGGGCTGCTTATTATCAGGATTTAGCCTGCGACGTATTTGAGAAGTTCGGCCATAAAACACCGCGCTCCCATCCGGGTACCGAAGAGGGTTACGTCCACGGCTTGGGGCACGGTCTCGGCTTGCAAATTCATGCCCGGCCCCGACTGGGGGTCGCATCGCAGGATGTGATTGAGGTGGGGCAGGTATTCACCATAGAGCCCGGCTTGTATTATCCGGAGCGCGGTTTTGGGGTGCGCATTGAAGACACCGTGTACGTAGATGGGAGTGGCCTCATCCACTCACTGACGCCGTTCCCCAAGGACCTCGTTATCCCTGTGGGGTAAAGGGGGGTTAGCTAGTGCCGCAAGGCGCGCGCCAGCCAGGAGAGGCCAATCAGGATGAGGATGGCGGGCCACCACTGCGTGAGGTTCAGGCCGAAGATCGCCCCTGCCCCTAGGGCGAACAGCACTGCCCCCACGATAATCCAGAAGGCGCTGGCGTGCCCCGCATGGGGCAGCAAGAGCTGAAAGAAAGCCTGAAGCAACAACAGGCCGCCGGCACCCAACATCAGCCAGTCCCACATATCAGCGCCGCCGTAGCGCGGTAGCCTGCCGGTCTGGTCTGCCAGGAGGATCACACCGGCCATGATCAGCATGGCTGCCCAGAAAATACCTTCCGTCCCACCATGCCGCCGGCCAGCGGGCGCAAGGCGCCCCGTGGGGTCGCCCGCCGGGGCTTTCTCCAGAGGGTCGTTCATTTTCGCTCCTTGCTCCAGTGTTGCCTCTCGCCGCTCCACACCATCCTATACGCATATCCCAATGAGGGGTTGCTTGACTGGCGAGGGAGCATTTCACTGCGCAGCGTTACCTCATATCTGCCTCATCCAGTGGGAAGAAAGGATGATGGCACCCGCTGCAGATTACCTCTCCACGGCGCAGCACCGAACGGTTGACAAGGATGACACGTTTTGGCTCGCAGACGCAACAGGCCATCACACACGGATCATCGGGCGGTATTTGCCGCATGAGGTCATCTACCACCCGCGTCGCCTGCAGCAGCACCGTGTTGCGTTGAATAGCCTCGGCAAGGCGCCGGAGCACATCCTGCCAACGCTGGGCGGCCTCAGGTGCTAGAAGCCAGCGGGTGCGCTCGGTAGTGCGATCGCGCACCTGGATCATGCCAAACGCTCTGGCCGGCATCCTGTACCACGGCGAGAAGCGGCTGATGGATTCCACCACCTCGGCCAGCATGTTGACGAGGACCGTTTCCGCCGCCGCAGCAGGTGCTGTCAGGTCGGCCCCTCCGAACAAGGCATGCATGTCAGGAAGATCAGCGTTTGCATCGTAAGCCTCGCAGATCGCCCGCCATGCCCACTCCAGCACGTCGTCCAGCTCTTCAACCGCGACGGCCATTGTAACCCCCCTTTTTAGTGGGCAGCGAGAAAAAGCCTCCTCCGCGCCGCCTTTTTGCTTCTTCAGCGGCGGAGCGACACACTCACCTTAGACCAGCAGGCCTCTCTCCCGCAGCGTTGGGACGGGATCGGTCAAGTTTTTGTGCAGAGCCATAGCCTTCTCGGGCAGGCCCAGGGCCAGTGCCATGAGCTGGGTGAAGTACATCACCGGCAGGGGGGTGTCCAGTTTCATCTGGAACTGGCGGGCGTCTAGGTTGGTGTGGCAGAGGGGGCAGGCTACCGCGATCACATCGGCCCCAGCCCGACGGGCTTGTTGGATCAACGTACCGCTCAGCTTGAGCACAATATCCGGACGGGTCAGCGAATGAGCTGCCCCACAACACGTGGTCTTATATGACCAGTCTATCACCTCCGCCCCGAGAGCGGTCATCAGCTCATCCATCTCGGTAGGATGCTCCGGATGGGGCGCCTCGGTGACCTGCGGCGGTCGGGTGAGCAGGCAGCCGTAGTAACACACCACGCGCAGCCCGTCCAGCGGCCGCTTGACCTTATTGGAGACTTCCCCTACCCCGACGTGGCGGTGGATAGCCTCAATCAAGGTGCTGACACGCACTGTGTCCTGATAGGTGTAGCCTATGGCCCGATCTATGGCGGTTTTGCGCCGTGTGTCGTGACGGATCTCATACAGGGCTGCCTTGTGGCGGTTGAAGCAGGCC
>FWWL01000342.1_pt1 | contig 133595 bp, 124 predicted proteins | sample 2228331 | NCBI WGS metagenome assembly FWWL01 (sample SAMEA103939775, study PRJEB20133) | metagenome | reverse complement strand
GGCTTGTTGATGAATTTAGATTATCTGTTCACCCTGTTATTTTGGGAGAAGGAAAACCGTTGTTTATTGATATAAAACAGAGATTGAATTTAAAAATGGTTAATACAAGTACGTTCTCCTCTGGCGTTGTGCAACTAATCTATCATTTGAATGAGTAATTGTCACTTCTTCAACTGACGGATACGATAGCAATATCATGAGGGCTGCCAGAGGGCGGCCCTTCGTTACGCTAACGAGCATTTATGGGTGTTATATCATGCTAAGTTAAGATGTATGCATTTTCGTAATAGGTGAAGAGGTTTGATTTATGAAAAATCAACAGTTTTCAAAATTGTCTGTGTTTCTTTAGTGATTTTAGTTGGATTTCACTCATTGCTTACTGAAAAAAAATATAGGTTACTTGTCAAAGATATTAAGAGCCTTCGCTTTGCATCACTGGATACCATAGACGGTCAAGCATCGAGTATTGAATATCGTTTAGGAACTATTATCACTGATAAACGAATAGACGAGAGCGAGGTAATTAAATTAGCGTTCCTTATTGAGGAATCTAGGCATTTGATTGATCATTATGGAACGCTTCATTTGATTGATTTTGAATCCAGTGAAGATGTTTTTGATGATTTAAGAGTAGATTTCGGCTATGCGAGGAAGAAAGTCAATATAGCACCTAAGTATGCTTCAGTAGATGATATTAATCAAATGATTAAAGCTATTGATAATTTTAGGGGTTCTGTTCAAAGACTACGTGATATATCACGCTAAAGTCACTGATTTGTTGAAGTAACGGATACGAGGGAGTTGAGGAGCTGCTTAAAGGGCATCTCCTCTTTCGTTTATTGAAGTAACGGGCAGCATAGTTGAATAAATCAACAATAAATGGATGGAATTGGTATCACAATTATTATTAATTTTTGGGAACCTGTATTGAAGGAGCTTGCTATTCGGCAGGCTCTTTTTCTCACTATAGTAATGACGCTTTGCCAGAGCCGTTTTTATACGACTACTTCATCATCCCGCAGCGTCGCGATGGGGTGCAGGAAACGATGGTCGAAATGGTTCAGCGCGGTTCCTTCCTTCAATTTTGAATTTCAACGTCATTACCCAGAAGTAGCGTTATCGCTAATCAACGGAACATCTCCGCAAAATTACGAGAAAGTGTTGAACCGTCAGTTGGACGGAGCTTTTTTCACGGGTGACTTCGATATGTCCCTACTTGAAATAGAAGTTGAGATTCGGGATAAAGTCGTTCTGCTAACGGCAGCTGAAGGACAAGATTCATCAGAGATCCCAAGTATCGCGAATGCTGCTTGGGTCGTATTTCCGAAGGGATGCCCGTTTAGGACAGCAAGCGAGGAATGGCTTCGCAGCGAGGGTACACTGAACGCGAACTTGATCGAAATCAGCACTATGGAAATGATGCTGAACTGCGTACAGGCAGGACTCGGCTTTGCGCTCGTACCTGAATCGGTCATTTCCAGGGCTGATAATCGGCTGTGCGTTTATCCGGTCCCGAAACGGTACCAGTACGCGACTACGCGGCTGGTTCGCCGCAAAGAGCAATTCCACAGCAAAGCTTTCGCCGCATTCGCGAAATGCGTGAAGGAAGAATTACGGGTACGTTAGTTCAATTAACCGCCTTTTATAGCGGTTTTTTTTATTCAAAAATCAACATTAAAGCATAACATAGCCTTATAAAAAGAAAGAGCAGCCCCTCATCTATCGAGATTCGGGGCCGCCACTTTCTGCGTGCGGACGGATCAGCTTTTACAACTGGATAAAGTCGTTCCGATACTTGTCGTAATCGGCTTCTCTGCACGTTATCGTAAGCCGCGTTCCATCTTCTTCATGACTCATCGATCGAACATGGGCATGTTCGTTGAAGTATGCGACCAACCGGCCCTGTTCGAAAGGGATAAGGATCTCGTACTCTTTGTAGTTCGTGAAGATACGCTCACTAATTAGCTGGACGAGCTCTTCGATTCCGCTGTTCTCCCTTGCGGACAGGTATACGCTGCCGTCTTCAATCAGCGGATAGTCTTGCTGCGTTAAATCCGATTTGTTGTACACGTACAAAGTCGGAATCTCGCCGGCTCCCAGCTCTCTCAACGTCTCGTTAGTCACTTCAACTCGCTTCTTATATTCCGGGTCTGAGTAATCAACAACGTGAAGCAGCAAGTCGGCTTCTGTTACTTCCTCCAGCGTGGAGCGGAACGCCTTAATCAGATGATGGGGCAGCTGGCTGACGAATCCCACCGTATCGGTTAACAGAAACGATCTGCGATCGGGCAGCCCGATGCTTCTGACCGACGTCTCCAGCGTGGCGAACAGCATATCTTTGGCGAGGACCTCCTTGTTCGAACCGGGATTATACCTCTGTATCATGGCGTTCATCAAGCTCGATTTCCCCGTATTCGTATAGCCGACGAGACAGACGACGGGAACTTCGTTCTTGCGGCGCTGCTGGCGTTGGATATGTCTCCGGGATACCAGCTTCTCCAGATCGGCTTGCAGAGCCGAGATTCGGTCTTCGATTCTCCTCCGGTCGAGCTCCAGCTTCGTTTCCCCGGAGCCTCTGTTCTTCAATCCCGCTCCGCCACCGCCTCCCTGACGTCCGAGCGATTCCCTAAGGCCGACTAAGCGGGGAAGCATGTATTGCAGCCGGGCGACCTCGACCTGCAGCTTGGCCTCCCTTGTCTGTGCCCGTCTCGCGAAAATATCCAGAATCACAATCGTCCGGTCGATAACCCTGCAATCGAGTTCCGCCTCCAAGTTGCGAATCTGCGAGGGTGACAGCTCATCGTTGAAGATCGCACTGCCGGCGCCGTTCTCCTCCATAAGCTCCTTCAATTCCTTGATCTTGCCGCTCCCCATGTAAAGTGAGGGATTAACCCGTTCCGCTTTCTGCGTCAATTCGCCGACGACCTCTATTTGGCATGCGTCGGCCAGGTTGCGCAGTTCCTCCATTGCACTTGGGAATTCGGGGCGGTTATTCAGTTGAACCCCAACGATTATTGCCTTTTCCCGTAATTGTTCCATATACTCCTCATCCTCCAATGGCATTAATCAATAATAAAAAACACAGGCAGCTCTCTGCCTGTGCGACCGTTTAACGTTAGAGGACACCGGGGAAAAAAGCGTAAGCAGACGAAGAAGCCCATCGCCGCTTACCGATCATTCCTATTTCCTAGGGGAAAACAAACGAAGGGAATGCCGGAATCTGAACGGCGAGAGTAATCCCGTCATTCATCATTCATTCCAAGCATTGTCGTTCGTTAACCGATATATAGGGTTCATAGGACAGACCAATCCTGAGTCCTCTGCACACAGGCAGAGCCTTAAGCGCTATTCAATTAGCCGCGCAAGGACCTAACTCGGATGTAGTCTATCACACGTAACCCTCCATTCATTAAAGTAAATATATGTTAACATAGGACCGACTCATTGGTAAACCGCTGCGTTCGAGATCGTGGTCATGATCGTGATCGCGACGTCAATCGGAGAGTGTTATCCAATCCGAACCTTTTGCCGATATGGAACCAATATAGGATGAAATACCTGATAGGAGGCGCCCCTATGCAAGATCATGAAATACATCCATGGCTCACAAGAATGATCCAGGGTGATTCGGAAGCATTTCATCGCATCTATGAATGTACCAAAGACGATGTATACCGATTGCTGTATTTTCTACTGAAACATAAGGAAGATGCCGGGGATGTGATGAGCGAGGTTTACTTGAATTTACATCAATCTCTTCCGAGCTATAACTTCGAGCAGCCGTTCCAATATTGGTTAAATGGCCTTGTTATTCGTCAAGCGAACAACTGGAAGCGTAAGATTTGGCGGAAAATAAGATTGTTCGATCGGGCGAAAATGTATGCCGTGGAATCCGTTGGGGTTCAGTCGGAAGAACGCTATCTGGCTCGTGAACGACGTTCCGAAATGATTGATCTTGTTAATAAACTGCCCTACAAACTGAGAGAAGTCATTGTATTAAGGCACTATAGGGATTGTTCCTTGGAAGATATAGCGGGAATTCTTCGCATTCCCCTTGGAACCGTTAAATCCAGACATCATTCTGCCATTCGCAAGCTCCGTCAACTGACCGGTCAGGACATCGTTCATAAGGAGGCATCCCTTCATGCGGATTGAGAAAGAAGTAGCTGAAGCATATAAATCAACGGCGTTAAAGATCGTAAGTCCCGTTGATATCGATGCACGCATTAAGCAAACATACGAAAAGAAAATTCAAAAAGAAAGGGAGAAACGCATGATTAAACCTCGCAAAAGAGTGTTTCAAGTTGTTTTTATTGCGATATTCGTACTCCTTATAACAGGGTTTACAGCTCAATATTTCATTAAACTCGGCGATGATCGTTTAAGTATGGAGTTATCCATAACGAACGACCGGCCGTATGACGAGGCAACGGCTAGCGTGGTTCGCGGGCAAATTCAGCAGGTCAGGGATCAGCTCAAGGTGGGGGAGAAAGCGCTTGTATATTCCCCCGAGATAGAGACCATAAAACCGCCAGTGAAAGATCTGTTCTACGCGGAATACGTGTCGAATCCATATGTCTTTCGGGACTATGGAGCTTGGCAAGCTAAGCTGAGCAAGCAAGTACCAGGATACAAACTTCCTGCACAAGGAGCGTCTGGTTTAACGTTCGTTGGCGGAGAGGAAGAATTTCCTTTCGGCGGGGCGGTATTCGAAAGCGAGGTTGTCGGGGAACTGCATTCGGAAGTGGATGATCAAGGCAAGGAACTGGCTTGGAAGAAAATTCACCGCAGCAATGAAAAATTTCCTGCTTTTACTTCCATATACAAGGATGATCATCAGGTTGAGATTAAAGTGTCCATGCAGATCGTAAATCAGAAAACGCGCTATGTAGGGCAAGGTCCATCCGTGGCGGAAAAAGTGACGCTAAACGGAAAAGAAGCTTTGTATACCTTCAACGATAAGTTTCTTTATAGCGATACGAATCAGTATCAAAGCCTGGATTGGGTGGAGACGCAACAAGATTTCTCCATCGTATACAGCATCGGCAGCTCCGCTGAATCCATGACGAAGGAAAAGCTGATTTCCATAGGCGAAAACCTGGTCGCGGAATAAAATAATGAAAGCACCTCCTGCGTAAAGGGAACCGCGTAATGGCGGATCATTCCCAACTACTCAGGAGGTGCTTTTTATCGTATGCGGCATGCCCGTGTAAACCCCGCAAATTTCAGTTAATCAACCGTTACCGGTTGAAATTACTTCTTAACCAGCATCTGATCTCTTACCGTCTGCCACTCTGACAAATGCTTCTCGAGATCGCCGATCAGCGTATTTATGTCCTGGACGAACTGGTCCCTCTCGACGCCTTCGAGGGTAGGCAAGTCTTTAGGAGAGAGGCGGGCGGGAGCTGGAAGAGTGGCAAGCAATAGGTTAAGCATACTCTCGATAGGGTTCTCCGGGCTCAGCTCATCGGAAGCTTCGGCAACTGTCTTGAATCCCGATATCTCGGCTTCGGTACTTCTCGCGTTTGCAAGGTTTGCTCCCGTATCAGAAGGGTTAGCGGCGCTTGTCCCCGTTCCTGTCACTAATCCCGTGTGAGTCCCAGTGTCAGCCGCGATCCGCGTAATTGTTACCGCCTCGATCTCCGATTCTTCCCCCGACGATGGCTCGTTCCTCAACTCCGGGCTTCTGTCCTTTTTCTCCGGCGTCTCCCTAGCGGCTTCCTCTTTGGGTTCGGCGCTCTTGGCCCGTTCCTTCCTGTTGTGCTCGAACGTGGACCAGGTTTCGAGAAGCTGCGGTCCCGTCTTGAACAATAGCTTCCCCTTGGTCCCGTCGGAGATCTCTTTATCCTTGAACAAGCGGGAAATCCTCTTTACGTCTGGAACGGACATTTCATCAGCGGCCATGATTAACGCGAGCGAATCGCGATACTCCATCGGCAAATCCTTGAGGGGCATCAATTGGTCCTCGGTTAATTTGTCTTTCCTGATTTCCGTACCATAAACGATGAGCGCGCGCACGGCATTGCTGAATTTAAGCAAGTCCAATTTATTCTTGATGTAAGCTTCCGGTTTCCCGAGCTTACCGGACATATACTTGATCGAGCTGCTGAATTTAGGGTCGTTAAGGAGCTTGTTGAACGCTTCCGCCTCTTCGATCGGGGAGAAGCCTTGCCGGGTTAAATTTTCCGCTATCTGCTCCAGGTAGATTTCCATCTCGTCCGTGACACTGGAGACGATGCAAGGAATCGTTGGGCGTCCGAGCGTCTTGCATGCTTTGTAGCGCCTGTTCCCGTAAATGATTTTATATCGGCCGTCGGTGGTTGTTCTTACTTTAATGGGAGACAACAAGCCAAGTTCCCCGATGCTGTCCATCAATTCCTGGAGAGCTTCTTCGTCGAATTGATATCTCGGTTGATCCGTATCCTCATCTATTAAATGCGTTTGAATTTCAATGATTTCCATTTGTTTTCTCCTATCGTTCGGTTAGGTCGTCAATGGATGCGCCAATGGGAACATAAGTATTATATAACAGGGCTTGATCCATGGGAATAAATTAACCTCGTTCATCCATTGATGTATCTTGGTTCTTTTCGTAAAATGTTAGGGTTAGGGATGGGATAAGAGGGTGCATTGGATGAATCGCTATAATGAAAAGCTTGCGGTCGATGCAAAGGAATCACGGAAATCATCAAATTTAGTATGGTTAATCGTTCTGCTGGGTTCGCTCTCCGCATTCGGCCCCTTGTCGCTAGACCTTTACTTACCGGCCTTGCCTAAGCTTGCCGAGAATTTGAATACCAGCTCCTCGTACGCTCAGTTAAGCTTAACGGCCTGTATGATCGGCTTATCGGTAGGGCAGCTATTCGCCGGTTCCTTAAGCGATATTCATGGACGCCGGAAGCCGCTGTTAATCGGGCTTCTGGTATATTCCGCAGCCTCGATACTATGCGCGTTCAGCCCGTCGATCGGTATTCTTGTCATTCTGCGCTTCGTGCAAGGATTTGCGGGTTCAGCCGGGATCGTCATCTCCCGCGCCGTCGTGCGCGATATGTACTCCGGACCGGAGTTGACGAAGTTCTTCGCCATGCTCATGTTGGTGAAGGGGGCCGCTCCTATATTCTCGCCGGTTATCGGGGGGCAATTGCTAAAGGTAATGCCTTGGGAAGGGTTGTTCGTCGTCTTGGCCGGATGGGGCGTACTCACGCTGCTGGCTGTTCTAATCGGCTTGCCGGAGACGTTGCACCCGGACCGAAGAATGACGGGCGGCATTCGCCAAACCTTATCTACGTTTCGCCAGCTTCTCGGCGACCGATCGTTCATGGGATATGCGCTCGCGCAAGCTTTGGTTACTGCAGCCATGTTCGCGTACATCGCCGGTTCGCCTTTCGTGCTGCAAAATATTTATGGGGTATCGCCGCAAACATTCAGCCTGTTCTTCGCGATTAACGGACTGGGGATTATTATCGCCGGCCAATTAACCGGGCGTCTCGCAAGCAGGGTAGGCGACAGGAAGCTTTTCCTGAGCGGATTATTCATAGCTTCGTTAAGCGGAATCTTGCTGCTTTTTATGATTGCCTTGTCGGCAGGACTTGCTGCCATCCTCGTTCCTCTATTCTTCGTCGTCTCTAGCGTGGGTATTGTAGGTACGACCGGCTTTTCTCTCGCGATGCGCAATCATGGCCATGCAGCAGGAAGTGCCGCGGCGCTGCTCGGCCTGCTCTCTTTCCTGCTCGGAGGTATACTGGCCCCGATCGTGGGCATCGCGGGTAGCGCAAATGCATTGCCGATGGGAGTTATCATTGCGGTGACCGATCTTGGCGCCCTGATTTGCTATTTTGTCATGATACGTCGATACGAAGAAAGCGGGGAATAAGACCGTCACCCTAGCAATACTGACAGCACAAGGTCAGTGTTCTTTTTCGAGTATTCCACGAACTAAGGGCACGCAGGGACGTTATTAAGAAGATATCTGTTTCCTCATTTTGGTTAACGGCACGCAGGGTCGTTATTTAGACCGTTTTCGTTCCGAATGAACTGAAAACCACGGAATAACGGCACACAGGGTCGTTATTATTGAATATATCGGTAATTTTCCCGGATTAACGGCATGCCGTGCCTTTAACAGATGTTGTAACGGAGTAGAAAAAAGTTGTAATGTAAATTATACATAGCATTATTAACGAGATGAGAGAAGGATACAACAATGACAATAGAATCCCAGCAAGATATCGATCAATTATCGAAGATCGAACGAATAGCCGCGATCGCGATCCAAGAGATGAAGAAGAGCGCTAAACCCGGCATGACGACAATGGAGTTAGACGACATCGGGCATCGGGTGCAGCGCCTAGGACAACATATGATTTTCCGGGGCATACCTGTATAAGCATTAATGAAGAGGTTGCTCATGGGGTTCCCGGAAACCGGGTTCTGCAAGCGGGCGACCTCATTAACGTTGACGTCTCAGCGGAGTTGAACGGTTATTATGCGGATGCAGGGCATTCCTTTCAGATTCCCCCGTATTCGCCTACAGTGGATAGTTTGTGCAAGTATACCTACTCCGCGATGATGAAGGTTATCTCGGTTCTGACGGCCGGAGTGAAGCTGAATCAAGTCGGTAGAATTATTCAAGACGAAGCGAGAAAAGGCGGCTATAAAGTCGTCAACAATTTATGCAGCCATGGAGTGGGCAAGGGGTTGCACGAGGAACCTTACGAAATATTGCCTTACTACGAACCTCGTGACCGAAGAGTTTTAAAGGCGGGACAGGTGATTACGATCGAGCCTTTCTTGTCCACAGGCGCGGATCATGTCGTTGAGCTGGCGAATGGTTGGACTTTAGCGGTCCCGGACCATAGTCTGGTCGCCCAGCATGAACATACGATTATCATCACGAATGGCAAGCCCATTATTGTTACCGCGTGCTGAGCGCGGGACTGATAATTGAGCTATCCCATTCCATGTAATATTATGGTTACAGGAAACGCCGTTGGAGTTCAGGGATTGTGTCCAAGGATGCCTAGGAGGATAAGATTGTGTTCACAAAAGGGATCGGGGTCGTCGCGGCTCTATTGGTATTCGTTATAGCCGGGTGCGGTGTAAGCAATTCCAAATCCTCGGACCCAACCGAATTGATTATTTCGGCGGCGGCAAGTTTAACGGATAGTATGAATGAGATTCAGGCGTTATATGAGAAGGAGCATAGCGATATTAAGCTGGTCTTTAATTATGGTTCCTCCGGCGTTCTCCAGCAGCAAATCGAACAAGGTGCTCCTTCGGATCTGTTCCTATCCGCAGGGAAGAAGCAGATGACAGCTCTAGTCGACAAGCAACTTATTGATGAAATCCGGCAAACCGGGTTAGTATTAAATGAGCTCGTTATTGTCGTATCGACGGACCTGCAAGGTACGGTTACTTCCATCGCCGATTTGATTAAGCCGCAGTACGAGAAGCTGGCGATCGGGGAGCCCGATTCTGTGCCCGCAGGCAGCTATGCGAAGCAATCCCTTGAGCATTACAAGCTTTGGGATCAACTGCAGCAGAGGTTGGTTTACGCAAAGGATGTACGTCAAGTGCTCACCTATGTGGAAACGGGTAATGCGGATGCGGGATTTGTGTACAAGACGGATGCCTTGACCTCGAAGAAGGTTAAGGTTGCTTCCATTATCGATCCGAGCAGCCATAAGCCTATCGAGTATCCAATGGGGATCGTTAAAGCGACTAAACGTTTGCAAGAAGCTCAGGATTTCTACGACTTTCTGCAAAGTGCGGAAGCTAGGAAAATATTCGTGAAGTATGGGTTCAGCATTCCTAAGCAATAGTGATGAAAGAGGGATATACATGGCAGCTAAACAAAAGTACTACGTGGTATGGGTCGGCAGAAAACCGGGGGTATATGCCAATTGGGCGGACTGCCAGGAACAGATTAATAAATTCGATGAGGCTAAGTTTAAATCCTATGAGACGAAAGCGGCGGCGGATGAAGCGTATAAGGCGGGATGGAAGAAGCACTGGGGACAAGGGAAAGGGAAGCAGTCGATAGGAAGCTTCAAGCTTAAGTCTTCCGGTGTAGAAACGACCGAGGAAATCGACTATAACAGTATTTCCGTTGATGTGGGGACAAGCGGCAATCCAGGCCCTGTCGAATACAAGGGCGTCGATACGCAGACGGGCGAAGTTATTTTTGCCAAGGGGCCTATCAAGAAGGGAACGAACAATCTCGGAGAGTTTCTCGCGATCGTTCACGGCTTGGCTTATTTGCAGAAAATGGAGAGCAACAAAACCGTTTATAGCGACTCAGTTAACGCCATTAAGTGGGTGAAGCAAAGGGCGGTATCCTCGACCTTGCCAAGAGATGAGTCGACCAAGGAAATATGGGATTTGGTAGACCGCGCCGTTCATTGGCTAAAGACGAATAAATATTCGAACAAGGTTGCGAAATGGCAAACGAAGCAATGGGGCGAGATTAAAGCCGATTACGGGCGGAAATAGGGGCGTGCTCAACGACTCAACAAGTGGAAAAAATAGGTTGTATGATTGATTTTAAGATTCTATAAATTCTATAATAAGTACAAATAGTAGAATTGGTGGGATCCATATCATGATGAACGTGTTCTTGACAGCAGCTCTCGGTTAATCCGATAACTGAATAAAGCATACAAGAATGATGAGGGCAAATTCCGTTTCATAACGGGGTTAGCTTTGTCGTACCGTCATCCTTGTATGTAACTGTCATGAGCCAAATCCATCAATCGCTGCTTATATATAACAGGAACCGTCTGAAAGGAAGCCATCCCTTTTATTGCGGATCCCCTGTTCTATGGAAGCCGGGAATGAGCATTTGTTCATTCCTGGCTTTTTTGCGTTCTAAAAACAAAATACGAGAGGTAAGGTGTGAATCAACAATGACAGCATACGAAAAACCAAGCCTGGACATTACCGAGGTAGAGGGAGTATTGAGGAATCATTTAGGATCAAAAGCGGTAGAGATAACGCCAATGACAGGCGGCAACTTGAGCAGTGTGTTCTCCTTCAACCATGATGGAAAAGGATACGTTATTAAATTCAGTGACATGGAGGGGGCCTACGAGACAGAACGCTTTATTTCGGATCTACTATCTACTCAGGGTGTCCCGTTCCCTAGATGTATTGGTTAAGGGAAAGTCGGAAATCTGGCATACTCAATCCTGGAACGGATCGATGGCGGCAATCTGGCCGTTTGCTCCGCTGAGCAGAAAAGCAGCCAGCTTCCAGAGCTTATCCGGATCTTGACTCGAATGAACCATGTGGAGATCGGATCAACAAGCGGTTTTGGATGGATCAAACCAACCGGAGAAGGAACATTTCAAACTTGGAAGGACTACATGATCGCATCATTCGCGGAGGATCAGACGGGGACCTTCTGGGAAGGGTGGTACGACTTGTTCCAGACCACTTGCTTGGAAAAAGATGTGTTTGACGAATGCTACAGCCGTTTAATGGCGTACTTGACCTACAATGAACCGCACCGCTACTTTATCCATGGGGACTTTCACCCTTGGAATATTTTATCGGACGGCAAACGTATAACCGGTATCATTGACGGCAACTGTGCATACGGAGATTTTCTCGTAGATCTCGCGATTCTCGATGGACACATGAAGGGTTTTGACGTGATTCAAGCTTATCAAGACTACCAGGAGCAAGCCGGAATAATTATTCCAGATTTCAAGGAGAGATTGATCGGCGCCTATTATTCTAAAGGAATGGATGGACTTCGTTTCTATGCGAAAATGGGGTGGAACGACGCTTATTACGGTACTCGCAACTTTCTTCTTAACTTGACCGACTAAGGAGATTCACACGATACTTTGAATCAGAGAGTCGCAGCGATGAAGTGAGAGAGAGCCGCTTGGCTGCCTCCGTAAGATTAAGCCCAGCGGATGTTAATTTATGACTAAAGGGCAAGAGCCGTTACCAAGCGGTAAGAGGAAACATTAATAATACAAGGCAAAAGCTGCGAGAATGCTGTAGGAAGGCGTATTCAGTAGGAGTGATTGCATTGGGGTTCAGATATTCCATCCGAACACAATTTAACTTTAATGTTCAGGATCGCAAGCTTAGTTGTATATTAAGCAACATTTCCGAAAGACGAATTAACATTACCGGTTTTGTTCAATTGAAAAAAGCCAACCGCTGTAATCTGGTCAAACTCGTAGTAGGTACGGCTGATGCGGAAAGCGCTAACGATCTAAGACTAGTGCGAAAGGTATTAAGATTGTTTGTCATCAAATTCGAAGAGAAACAGGTCATTCAAATTCGGAATATAACACCGGGTGTTCCAGGAGTGTTCAACAGTACATTCGGAGCACTGTGGTGTAAGGTAAGAGTAAAAGCATTTTACCCTGGAGAGAAAAGCAGATTATTTCTTCAAGTGTCTGATGTGAAAAGAGCAATTAGGATATTGTCGAAAAGGAATGCCCAGCAATGTCTATAAAATTGCAGTCCTAAATATTAAGCAAAAGAACCTCCAAATCCACTTCATTGTGGGGCTGGAGGTTCTTTTTATACCCCTTACTTTTTACAAACCATACCATCGGACTTAATCTGACGGAAATAGTGGAGCTTTATAGTGAGGTTGGGTAAAAACAACAAGAATGCAGACGCACAACACAAAAAACCACATTGGAGGAAAAGGGAAATCATGAAAAATGGGTTGAAGAAAGAACTTGCCGTTGGGCTCGTATTAACTTTTCTCGTTATGCTGCTTGCTGCTTGCGGAGGTACGAATAATAGCAATAATGATAAGAACGCCGGCGCAAGCGAGCTGTCGCTGACGGAAATCGAAGCGAAAGCTAAAGAAGAGGGCTCCGTCGTCAGTGTCGGCATGCCGGATACTTGGGCGAACTGGAAAGACACTTGGGCGGATATGCAAACCAAATACGCGCTTACTCACACCGACACCGACATGTCGAGCGCGGAGGAAATCGCGAAGTTCGAGGCGGAGAAGGACAAGCCTACTTCGGACATCGGGGATGTAGGCATCGCCTTCGGTCCGGTAGCGATCGACAAAGGCGTAACTCAGGCATACAAGACTTCTTACTGGGATGAGATCCCGGCTTGGGCGAAGGATGCCGACGGACATTGGGTTCTCGGGTATCAAGGCACGATCGCTTTCCTGACGAATACGAAGCTGGTTTCAAACCCGCCTAAGAGCTGGGACGACCTTAAGAACGGCAAATATAAAATCGTAGTAGGCGACGTGACGAAGGCGGCTCAAGCTCAGATGGCAGTATTGGCCGCAGCTGTCGCCTTCGGCGGCGACGAGTCGAATATCGAGCCGGGCATTGCTTTCTTCGAGGAGCTTGCGAAGAATGGCCGTATCGCCAACGTTGAAGCATCGCTCGCAAATATTGAGAAGGGCGAAGTCGAAGTCACGCTGCTGTGGGACTTTAATGCCCTGAACTATAGCGATCAGTTGAACAAGGAACAGTATGCGGTATCCATCCCGAAAGAAGGCAGCATCGTAAGCGGTTATGCGACGATTATCAACAAGTATGCTCCGCATCCGAATGCGGCAAAGCTGACGCGGGAATACATCCTAAGCGACGAGGGTCAGATCAACCTGGCTAAAGGTTATGCCAGACCGATCCGCGATAGCGTTAAGCTGCCGGACGACGTAGCGGCCAAGCTGCTTCCTACAGAAGAATATGCAAATGCCAAACCGGTCGGCGATTACAAGGTTTGGGAAGAGACAGCTAAGACCATTCCGCAGCTATGGCAAGAACGCATTCTCGTTCATATTAACTAATCGATTATCAGCTGATAGGAACAATGGGGCGCCTTCGTCCAAGTGGCGAAGGCGTCCGTTTCATTCCGTCTTGGGAGAGTGGAAGGCATGAAACACAGAAATCGCTGGGCGTGGCTTGGGCTCGCTCCTTTTGCGCTAATGGTGATCGCATTTCAATTCACGCCGATTTTGTCCATGCTCGCAGGTAGCTTCCGGAAAGCCGGCGGAGCCGGGCTCACGCTGGACCATTACGTCAAAATCATGCATAGCGCCTATTATTTGCAGGCCATTAAGAACAGTCTCCTCATAGCGGCATACTCCAGCCTTATCGGAATTGTTGTCGGACTTATATGCGCGTATTCGATTACTCGTTTCGCCCCTGCGATCAGAGACAGGCTTCTCATGCTTTCCAATATGACCTCGAATTTTGCCGGCGTTCCGCTTGCCTTCGCTTATATTATCCTGTTAGGCAACAACGGGGTGTTCACACTGCTGTTCAAGCAATGGGGCTGGAGCGTGTTCGCCGATTTTAACTTGTATAGTTGGACCGGTCTTGTGCTCGTCTACGTCTACTTCCAGGTTCCGCTCGCCTTACTGCTGTTGTATCCATCCTTCTATGGCATTCGCGATCAATGGAAGGAAGCGGCTGCCTTGCTTGGCGCAAGCCCTTGGCAATTCTGGAGAACCGTCGGCCTGCCGATGCTGACGCCTGCCATCTTCGGTACGCTCGGCATTCTATTCGCCAATGCCATGGGTGCTTACGCAACGGCTTATGCGCTCGTAGGCGGCAATTACAACCTGCTCGCCATCCGGATTGGTTCGCTGGTGGCGGGGGACATCGTGAATCAGCCTGAGCTGGGCAGCGCATTAGCGGTTCTGCTTGCGCTATCCACTCTGCTAGCGGTGTATCTGAATCACAGGATGACTAAACGATCTCAGCAATTTACCGCCGCATATGCTTCCAAGCCAAGCTCCAAGAAAGTCTACGCACGACAATCATGGGCTAAAGCGAAGGAGGAGGCATGATGAAGACGCGATTAAAAGCTAGTTGGACGCACCGCTCGCTAATGTTTCTGCTAATGATCTACTTGTTGATCCCCCTGATCGCAACCGGGCTATACGCTTTTGCTAAAGACTGGCAGACTACCGTACTTCCCGAAAGCTGGACGCTCGAATGGGTAGGCGGGATGTTTCAGGACCTCCGGTTTCTGGATGCGCTGTGGACGTCGCTTTACTTATGCTTAATAAGCGTAGCCTTGAGCCTCGCTGTCATGCTGCCGGCCGTGTTTGTTATAACAGTGTATCTGCCGCGATGGGAGACGTTTATGAAAGGGCTCGTAGTGTTGCCTTATGCCGTACCGGGCGTCGTGGCGGCGGTTGGACTGATCCGTACTTATTCTTCCGGTCCCATCGACATCGCCGGAACGGCTTATATCTTAATTGGGGCTTACTTTGTCGTCATTCTTCCTTATATGTACCAGGGAATTCGCAATAGCCTTCTCACCGTCTCTGCCGTTGAACTGTTGAATGCCGCGGAATTGTTGGGAGCCCGCCGCATGAGAGCATTCGTTACGGTCATTCTGCCCAATATTTGGCCGGGAGTGATCGTCTCGACATTGCTATCCTTTTCCGTCCTGTTCGGTGAATTCGTGCTCACGAACATGCTGGTCGGCGGCCATATTCACACGATCCAAGTGTATTTGTACCAACGGGTCGGGGAAAGCGGACATTTGGCCAGCGCCATTGCGATTTCCTATTTCGTGTTTATTCTGGTGATGTCCACGATACTCATGAAGCTTGGCCGGAAAATCAATGGGGAGGTGCGATAGATGAATGCTTCTTACTTAGAGCTAAAGGGTATTCGTAAATTGTTCGGGGATTCGCCCGTGCTGAACAATGTTGATTTAACAATCCGTGAGGGAGAGCTCGTAACGCTGCTCGGACCTTCAGGCTGCGGCAAAAGCACGCTGCTGCGCTGCATTGCCGGTCTGACGGAGCTTGACGGCGGTCGTATTCTGCTGGGACAACAGGATCTGGCTAATCTGCCGCCCCGCAGCCGGGAAGTCGGGATGGTATTTCAATCGTATGCCCTGTTCCCTAATCTGTCCGTTTCCGAGAATATCGAATATGGGTTGAAAATGCGCGGCACAGCAAAGAAAGACCGTCTGCGCCGTTGTGAGGAATTGCTTGCCCTCGTCGATCTGGAAGACAAGCGAGATGCCTACCCCCAGCATCTATCCGGGGGTCAGCAGCAACGGGTGGCTCTCGCCAGATCGCTCGCGGTACAGCCGAAGGTGCTGCTGCTTGACGAGCCGCTCAGCGCACTGGACGCCAAGATCCGTAAAAACCTGCGGGTGGAAATCCGCGAAATTCAGAAACGTCTCAAAATGACGACAATCTTCGTAACTCATGATCAGGAAGAGGCGCTTACTCTCTCCGACCGAATATGTATTATGAACAAGGGCCATATCGTGCAGGATGGCACTCCTGAAGAGTTGTATTCCGCTCCGCGCACCGAGTTCGTTGCACGTTTTATGGGCAGCTACAACGTGCTGACCCGGACGGAAGCGGCCCGACTGTTCGGCGATGCCATCGGTTTGGCGGAAAGCTTCGCGATTCGTCCCGAATCGGTGAGGCTGCTGCCGGTACTGTCCGAGGAGGAAGGAGCCTCACCGATTGCCGGCAAGCGGATTGTAGAAGGGATGATCGAATCGGTTACCATACTCGGCAATGTTATCCGGTACTTCGTCGATGTCGCGGGAGTCTCGCTCACGATCGATATCTTGAACGATGGCCGCTCGCTGCGTATGGAGCAACGCGGTACGGTTCGGTTGGCGCTAGATCCTTCGCAATTGCTGCAATTAGAGAGGGAAGGAGCTTAAGGAATGTCGATATCGTCCGAACAACGCAAACGTATTATTCTAGGGCATCTGAGGTTGGAAGGACAAGTGAAGGTAACCGACTTATCGCTGCGCTGCGCCGTCTCCGAAGAAACCGTGCGGCGGGATCTTGTTCTGCTTGAACGGGAAGGCCAGGTAAAGAGGGTATACGGCGGAGCGGTATTAGCTAAGCTTGCGAATTACGAACCGCCGTATTTGCTGCGTCAGGAGGTAAAGGCCGAGGAGAAGGCGCGAATCGGTAAAAAGGCAGCCGGGCTGATCGTATCCGGCGATACGATTGTCATTGATGTCGGAACGACGACCCTGGAGCTGGCCAAGGCGATTTCGGATCGGGAGCGGCTCACGGTGCTGACCAATTCCATCGCTGTTGCCTACCATCTGATGGAATCGTTAAACGAAGGACGGTTTTCCGGCAAAATTATCGTAATCGGCGGACAACTCAATCCCGAGCAACAGTCGCTGTCCGGAGCGATGGGTGAGCAAGCAATGGCTCAATTCCGGGTTGACAAAGCTTTCATATCGATCGGCGGCATTTCCATGAAGCGGGGTATAAGCGACTACGATTTGGGCGAGACGATCATGTCGCGGAGAATGGTGGAGGCGGCCGGCCAGACAATCGTGTTGGCGGACGATTCGAAGCTGGACAAGGAAGCATTCGTCGAAATCGTACCCATTCGCGGCGTGAATACGATCGTCAGCAATGCGGTTCCACCCAAGGATTGGCTGCCTGTTCTGAGATCAAATCACGTGCAATGGATTGAAGCGAGATGAAAGGCGGGATGACGATGACTATGACTACGTCGCAATCAACGCCTAAACTGATCGTAGTCGTATTAGACGGACTTCGATACGATTCGGCGCGTAAATATTTGGGTTATATGGAACACCTCGTTGAGCAGAGCGAATTTTCCTGCTTTCAGGTGAAGTCCGAGCTTCCAAGCCTTTCCAGGCCGCTCTATGAAGTGCTGCTTACCGGCACACCGAGCCGCAAGAATGGCATTACGGCGAATCATGTCGTCAGGCTGAGTCGCGAACAAAGCGTGTTCCATTTGGCAACGGCAGCGAACTTAAGAACGGCTGCCGCGGCGTATCATTGGGTTAGCGAGCTGTATAACTCTGCCCCGTTCAACCCCGTGTCGGAACGTCATCAGCATAACGTGTTTCAACCGATCCAACATGGCGTTTTTTACTTCGAAGACCATTACCCGGACAGCCACCTGTTCGTTGATGCGGAATATTTGCGAACCGCGTACGATCCCCATTTCTTATACATCCACTCTATGAACATAGATGATGCCGGGCACCGGCACGGAGGCGAGAGCAAACAATACGAAGCTTCCGTGCGGGCGGCCGACAGCATGCTCGCTTCACTTGTGCCGACATGGCTGTCGGAAGGCTATCGCGTAATCGTTACGTCAGATCATGGGATGAACGCCGCGGGTCAGCATGGGGGGACGGCATCGGAAGAACGGCTTGTCCCGCTTTATATCAATGGAGTGGCGTCAAGTATTTCCGAAGCGCAGGAGCAGCCCCTGCCTCAGCTTGGGGTCGCTTCATTAATGTGCCACTGCCTCGGAATACAGCCTGCGGCTGCCATGAGCAGGAACGGCATAATCGAATTCACCGAGCGAATTGAAGCCTAAGTCAGAAGGTCCAGATTATGAAGAATAAGCAGGGCTGTCCTATAAGGTCTTAATAGACCTACCGGTCAGCCCCTTTTGATATTTGCCGTTGACAAAAAACTAACCACTGGTTATTATATAACCATTGGTTAGTAACCTGAGGTTATTTCATGTAGGAAATTTTAAGGAGCGTGAACCGAATGTTCGCAGGTCATTTTGGATTGGCGGCAGGAGTAAGGGCGAAGGCGCCTGAAGTTCCGCTATGGGGGTTAATGCTAGCAACGCAGCTGCTTGACGTGGTATTCGTTCCATTGTATTTAACGGGCGTGGAAACGATAGATGAGACATACGGTCACGGGTACGGAGATTCAGTCATCCATGCGGATTATACGCACTCCTTGCTGGGGGCGTTAATCCTTACGTTCTTGGCGGGGTTTCTTGCAAGAAGGTTATGGGGCGGCAAGGCGGGGAGCATAATCGGTGCCGTCGTGTTCAGTCACTGGATTCTTGACCTTGTCGTGCATCGGGAGGATATGCCGATCTTGCCGGGCAACTTAGGCGACTTGCCGTTGCTTGGTTTAGGCGCTTGGAGATATGAGGGCGTGTCTATCACGCTCGAGGCTATTCTATTGGCGGTAGGGTTTGCGATGTATGCCCGCTCCGTCCTGAGAGGATCGAAAAGCCGCATGAAGGCGAGGGCAATCGTATCCTCCATCGTGATGGGAACGTTACTCGTTCTTTCGCTAATCACGGACGTGGCAGGTCTATTCTAAGGAGGATGAACGATGAGCTTTATCGTGTATTTGCTATTATTCACGGCCCTATGCGGCTGGTTGGATGCGAGATGTTCTGTATCAGTATCGGGGCGGAGATGAAATTGACTAGTTAGATAACCGATGGTTACAATTGGCGTAGGATGAAAAAGGCAGGCGATAACGTGGTGACCAAGCAGGAACAAAGATCGGAAGAGACGAAGAAGAGCATTCTGACGGCGGCTGGCGAACTGTTCGCAGGCAAGGGTTACGATGCGGTGACGATGCGCGAAATCGCCAAGGAAGCGGGTTGCTCGCATACAACGATCTATATCTATTTCAAGGATAAAGTGGCGTTGCTCCAGCAGTTGTCCTTACCGCCGCTGCAAGTCCTCAGGAGTCAGATGGACGAATTGTTGAACCGGAACGATAAACCGGAAGAGAATTTAAAGAGCATCAGCCTGATATTCATCGCCTTCTGCCTCGATCATCGGAATATGTATAACCTGTTCTTCAGCGTCAAATCCGTTAGGGTGGACGAGAAAGCGCCCGAGTTGGAAATCAACCGAGTTCGCAATGAGCTGTTCGCGAAGCTTACGAGCAGCATGCAAGCTTGCTTGAGATTGAAGCCGGACGACGAACGGCTTCTCATGTACACGCGAATCTATTTCTTTACTCTTCATGGAATCATATCTACTTATATAAACTCCGAGGAGACGGTCGAGGAGCTAATGGGCAGGCTCACGCCGACTTTCCAAGCTGCTTTTGAAGTATTGCTTCGCGGATTTAATACAAAATGATATAAATCCCCTTCGAAGCGACGCTCCAGAAGCGCTGACCCTGAAGGGGATTTGGTGGTTATTCCTTCTTGGAAGCCTTGGATTGCTTCTGAAGGGTATTCCGATCCCAGAAGACGCCTTCGGAGTAACCTTGAATCGATGCGTCGCGGCTTGCGAGCTTTAGACGTTTCTCGGCCAGGCAGCAATAGGTTTCGTCCAGTTCGATGCCGACGAATCGCCGGTTAAGCTTCTTGGCGACGACTGAAGTCGTGCCGGCGCCCAGGAAAGGATCGAACACGACGTCGTTCTCGTCGGAGCTGGACAGAATGATTTTCGCGAGGAGCTTCTCCGGTTTCTGCGTCGGATGGTCCGTATTCTCGGGCATCGACCAGAAGGGAACCGTTAGGTCCGTCCATAGATTGGAAGGGTGCGTCAACCGGAACTTGCCGTCCGAATGGTCGTCCCAATCTTTCGGCACGCCTTCTTCCGTACGATAGGGGGCAATGACCTTTCTCTTCATTTTCACGCGGTCTACGTAAAACTTATAGTTGCTAGATTTCGTGCAATGCCATATATCCTCCGAAGCGTTCTTCCAATTGGCGAGCGCGCCTCGGCCTTTTTCCCGTTCCCATGTAATGCGATTAATGATATTCAGGTGCTTGGAGGCGACTTCATAGATCGAATGGCTGGATCGCCAATCGCCGCATATGTAGACGGTCGCTTCGGGTTTCAATATCCGTACAATCCGTGAAAACCAAACGTCCAGCCATTCCGTATATTGTCGATCATTCATCCGGTTAAAGGTTTTGCCGTTAAAAGATTTCGTTAAGTTATAAGGAGGATCGACGAATAACAAATCGACGAATCCGTCCGGCAAATACTCGATAGCATCGAATAGGTCTTGATTAATCGTTCTGTTCATGATTTCCTCGGGCTCGGCTTTTGCGGTTAGCGTAATAAGGTTTGCTCTATACGCGGCAACCTCGGAATCATCCAAGGTGATCGTTCTGTTTCGACTGGCTCTCTTTTTCTCCATGTCTGACACTTTAATACACCGCCTAATAAGTTCGAAGTATCGTATAATCGCCGTTCAAATTAGCCTCAAACTCGGCAAAGAAATTATAACACAATAATATTTCAAATTTGGACGAAAAATGCGGCAGAACCCGAATAACAGGCTTGCCTGCATTCGAGTATATTCGCGTATAATAGATTTCGAGTCCGATGAACAATTGTTGTGTTCATATCGTCTATATTGGGATAAGTTACCTTCAGAAATATCGAAAAGCTTTCAACTTAATAGAGAAGAGGGAGATGCGGGATGAAGAAGGGCCGATTGAAGCAGGGAAAAAGAGGGGTAATCGCACTTGTTATTGCGGCAACGCTCGCGGCTGCACCTCTTGAATTGCCTATAGGCCACGCAAATGAGGCGACGTCGAACTCATACAAAATCATAGACCAACCCGTCAGCATTGAAGGCATCCGAATTCGCGTTCCGGCATTAAACACGGATAATACGACATATATTGCGTTACGCGATTTGAACGATAGCATCGCGATGGACACGGAGTGGGACAAAGCCCAGCAGACGATTACGGTTACCGGAAGGGGCCGGGTAATGGTGCTGGATTTGAATAGCGGCGGCGCTACCCTTAACGATCAGATCATCTATGGATTGCCCGCGATCGTGCAGAATAATACGACATACGTTCCGTTTCGTTTCCTGCTGGAGCGGATGGGCTACGGAGTCTCGTTCGATGCGGATACGAAGGTAATCAGGGTTGAAGAGATTCAAGAGAACGAGCTTAAGATTTCGACGAAAGAGATTAAAGAAGACGCGGAAGGGTTGTCATTGCACGTCAACTATCCGCAAATATCCGAATTCGCTGACGATGCCGTTCAACAGAAGATTAACGACTTCTTGAAGGCGGAAGCAGAGAAGAATGCCGAATCGGGAAGAAGCGAACTGGAACAAGCGGTCAAAGATAATGCGGAGTACGCAGTCGATAATCCGGATGCTTCGATTAATCCTCCTAGTTACGACGGTAAGTATACGGTATCCTACAATGAAATGGGCAGACTCAGCCTCTACGTAGACTATCATATATACACAGGCGGAGCTCATGGGATGACTGAACGTACGCCGTATACGTTCGATCTTGCGACGGGTAAATTATTGACGCTGAAAGAGGTCGCGGAAGGCAATGCCGAGTATGTCTCGATCATCAACTACAAGATTAAGAGTCAGATTAAAGCGCGGGGCATTGAGCTGCTCAATCCGTTCAAGACGATCGAGCCGGATAGGGATTTCTTCCTGAAGCATAACGGGATTGTCGTTTATTTCAGCCAATACGAGTACACGCCTTATGCCGCGGGAATGCCTGAATTCGAAGTTCCGTTCGAAGAATTTAAATAATAGGCAGTAGAAAAGCAGCGCACGCGGAATGATTCGCGGGCGCTGCTTTTTTAGGACTTATTCGGACGATTCCTCTCTCTTCGCAGTAAATAGACGAAATACGGTGCCCCGAGGATGGCAGTCATAATTCCGACTGGGATCTCCCGCGGGATGATCAGGATACGGCCGAGACAATCGCCTAGAAGCATGAGGTCTGCCCCGATGAGAGCGGCAAGTGGGATTAACAATTGGTGTCTTCCTCCGACAATGCTTCGGGCAATGTGCGGGGCGATCAGGCCGATGAATCCGATCGAACCGACCGCCGATACGGAAATGCCGGCAAGAGCTACCGCGAGGAAAATGAGCCAGAATCGTTGCTTGACCACGTTTAACCCGAGCGAGGAGCTCACCTCATCCCCAAGCTGGAAAATGTTAAGCTTCGCGAAGCTCAGCCAAGAGACAGGAATTAACACGGATATCCACGGCAAGAGAGATAACGCGTCATCCCAATTCCTGCTCCACATGCTGCCGGTCATCCAGAGCAGGGCCATGTTGATATCGCTCGGATGCTTGACGATGAGGTATTGGGTACCCGCTTGAAATAGAGCTCCGATGGCAACACCGACAAGCGCGAGCGAAGCGGGTGTCAGCGTCAGCTTGCGGCTAAGCGCGATCAGTAGGCCGAAGGCCGCGAATGCCCCGGTGAGCGCGGCAATAGGGAGCATGTAGCTAGGAGATTTCGGAAATAGGAAGATGATAGCCGCGGCCGTAAATCCTGCTCCCTTCGTAATACCGATGACGTCGGGACTGGCTAACGGATTCCGCAATAAGCTTTGCAGAATGACGCCCCCCACGGCTAACCCGAACCCTGCTAGAATTCCGACTAACACTCTCGGCATCCGAACCTCATAGACAATGAAGAAGGACTTGTTCTGTTCATGCAGCAGGGTAGACCAGATATCCCGGAAAGAAACGGCTACAGCCCCCGCGCGCACGGAGACGACGGCAAGCACGATCATCAAGAGAGCGGCAACGAGTAGAGATACTCCTCCTTTTCTCATCTGGAACCACCACCTTGCTTGCGGGCCAGATAGATAAAGAAAGGAGCGCCGATGGCAGCCGTTACGATACCTGCGGGCGATTCGTACGGAAAGGCGATGAACCGGCTCACGAAGTCGGCATACAGAAGCATTAAGCCGCCGATCAGTCCCGATAACGGGGCAAGAACGGCAAGATTATGATTGCCGACCAGTGCGCGGGCGATGTGCGGTACTATTAAACAAACGAAGCCGATCGGTCCGCACAGGGCGACTGCCGATCCGGCAAGAACGATGACGAGCAGCATACCGATCGAGCGGATGATAGTCATTCTACCGCCTAGCCCTGCAGCTATCTCATCATCGACTAACAGAAGCCGGAATGAGGGGAGCATGAAGGCGAAGACGAGCAGACCGCCGCAGAACCATGGCGCAATCGTTTGGACATCAAGCCATGCCGCTTGGCTAAGCGAGCCTACTAGCCAGAATATCATGCTTTCCTTGGAATCCTGATTCAGAATAATTAGTCCCTCCGTCAGTGATGACAAGAGGAAATGGATCGTGATTCCCGCTAACGCGATTCTGACGTAAGCATTTTTTCCGGTACCAGCCAATGACCAGACAAGCAAGGCCCCTCCTGCCGCTCCGATAAAAGCGAACAAGACGGAATCCTTGAGCGAGAATTCGGTGATCGCAACCAATCCGAACACAACCGCCAATGCCGCTCCGGCATTAATTCCGAATAGATGAGGAGATGCAAGAGGGTTCCTTGTCGTTAGCTGCGTTAATAAACCTGCTAATGCCAACTGAATACCGACCATACAAGCCATTATTGCGCGGGGCAAACGCAGGGTTTGGATATACAAATGCTGTTTATCGTGTCCCTGATAGGTGACGGCTTCAAACAAGGTGCGCCAGGAAACAGGGGTAGAACCCCATTTAAGATTGCACACCAACCCCACGATCAATAACGCGGAGGCTGCGAAAAAAAGGAAGAGCAGAAACCCTAAGCGGTTCTGCTTCTCCATTCGAATATTGTGAACCATATTCTATTCTCCCAAATATTTCACGATATCTTCGATCATCTTCTCGGAACCGATCAAGCCGCGGGCAAGCGACCAATCGCGTCTCTCGACCGTGAACACTTTTTTGTTCGCCACGGCATCGATCTTGCTCCACAGCGGGTTGCTTTCCCATTGATCGATAATCGATTGTTCCTCTGTCGGCATTAAGAACAGTGCGCCTGGATTCGTCTCGACTAGCTGTTCCAACGTCAATTGAGGATAGGAAGCTTCATCCTTCACGGGATCGTTGAAGCCAAGCATAGCAAGGAAGGATCCAGTATAGGCGTGGTCCGAGTGAGCGAAGAATCCTTTGGGACTAACGACAGCCGGTAAAACGTTTAAGTCGGTATTTATGATTCTTTTCTTGGCTTCGTCGATTTTAACTTGATGTTCCGCCAGGCGTTTCGTGCCCTCGGCTTCTTTATCGACTGCTTTCGCGATGATCATATAGTTTTTCAGCATTTGATCGTAATCTGCCTGAAAGTCATCCAAAACGAGAATGGGAGCAATGCCCTTCAGTTGTTCGAAAGCTTCTTTGTGTTTGTTCAGATCGACGATAATGAGGTCCGGCTGCAGCGAGCTGATCAATTCGATGTTCGGCTCGTAGCGGGTTCCAACGGACTTATATTCCGTCAGTTGGCTCTTCACGGCATCCATGAATAAGTCTGGGTTGTCATCGTCGGCAACGCCGACCGGCTGCAGGCCAAGCGTTACGAGAGCGTCGGTGAATCCGAATTCCATGGCGATGATCCGCTCGGGTTTCTTGGGGAGGACTACCGTTCCCAATGCGTCTTCGACGGTTATAGTACCCTCGTTCTGCGCTGTTGCGGTCTCTTGGCTGGCTGGGGTTGTTTCGGCCTGATTATTGTTGGATTGACCGCAAGCGGCAAGCCCCGCGGCCAATACGCTTACTAATGAGATGCTGAGCATACGTTTAAAAAACTGATGCATTTTCTTCTTCCCCCTGCAAATGATTATTATTCTCAATTGAATTTTAGCGATGTATCCTCCCCTGCGCCATATCTGTTATTAAGATAAGCCATGTCATATTATTAGATTTCGGACTGGCTCTGTTGGAATGCGGTAGGGGAACAGCCAACCTCCTGCTTAAAAACTCTGCTGAAATGGAAATAGTCGGAAAATCCTGTTTTCTGCGCGACTTCCTTGGCGGACAGTCGGGTTTGCTGAAACATTTGCTTGGCTTTCCCGATTCTGAGACTGCGCAAATAATTCGTCATCGTCGTTCCGGTTTGTTTTTTGAATAAAACCGTGTAGTGTCCTTCGCTCATCCCCGCACGTTCAGCCAGCATCGGTAGAGTGATCTTGTCCATGTAATGCTCATTGATGTAGGAAATGGTCTCATCTATCGTATCCGTCTTGGATTTCTGCTTGTGCCTTATGCGCGATTCGTGCAAAAAAATGAATAACACTCTTTCAAGCATAGCGCGCATTCTGAACCGCTGAGAAGCAACTTCGTCTTCGGATAATGTGTGGAGTTGATCGATCGTGCGAATGAGTTCGTCTAACATATAGTAGATTTTGACTTCGCTGATCGTGCTGAGCGGACCGTAAAGCGTCCAAATGCTGTTGTCGGGGAGCACGCGGTAGGTAATGAGAGTAAAGTCCGCTTCTTTTGTTTTCGGGACATGAACGGTATATGGGCCGAAGAGGGGGTGACAGGCATACCCTTCCGTACATACTTGAGGCTCTTGATCCGGAGCGGTAAGCGTAACGTGTCCCCGCCGAACGATAAGAAGAACGTGGACGTTGGCGGAGCACTCGATGGTTTGAGTGGTAGTATGGGAGGCTACATGGTCAACGACCGGGATAATCGCGAGAAGTTGTTGGAAATTCATTATCGTACCGCTCCTTGGAATGATCATTGCCGCTAGACTGAACAGAATATACCGCCGAAAGCATTCCTTCCTAAAATGGGGGTACCGCCGAATCGCACCCTGATGCCACACAATATTGCTTCAGTTCGTATAGAAAAGGGGCGGCCATTGGGTCTTTTCAGACCGTGGGGACCGCCCCTCATTGTAAATCGCCTCGCGAGACGTCGGCGTTAAGTTACTTAATGATTTCCGGTTCCGGGGAATCGACTCCGCGCGTATCTACCGTAACTTTCTTCATAACCGGAGGAGTTAGCGGACGATCGTTGCGATCCCGATCCAACTTAACGATCTCGTTGACGACGTCCATGCCTTCCGTCACTTTGCCGAATGCAGCGTACGCTCCGTCAAGGTGAGGAGAATCGGCAACCATGAGGAAGAACTGGGAGCCTGCGCTATTCGGATTCTGGGCACGCGCCATCGAGAGAACGCCGGCTGTATGCTTCAGATCGTTCTTGAAGCGGTTTTGGCTGAATTCTCCTTCTATGGAGTAACCCGGTCCGCCCATACCCGTTCCGTCCGGGTCGCCGCCCTGAATCATGAAACCGGGGATGATGCGATGGAAGATCGTGCCGTCGTAGAATCCTTTTTTGACGAGCGAGATGAAATTGTTAACGCTGTTAGGCGCCACTTTCGGGTAAAGCTCGACTTTGATCGTTTTGCCGCTATCCATTTCGATGGTGACGATAGGATTATCGCCGGATGTGTCTACTCCATTCATTGGGGAAGCCTCCTGTGTGGGTGCAGCAGCGTTGTTAGCCGCCGTTGCATCGTTTGAATTATTTGTGCTGTTCTTACCACCGCAACCCGTTGCGATAAGCAGAAGGGTAATTAGCGTAAGAAGCATAATGCCGGTTCTTTTCCTTGCGACAATCAATTTCAAATCCCCCTTTTCCTCTTTTTCTTACCGTATCATATCATTTGATTCAAGGGGAATCCACCCAAAGGGTTGTCACCTAAGGGCGATTGTGAGTTAAAATAGAATGGAAACGATACATAGGCACGGACAAGGATAGCCTCAGAAGGCATAATTTTCCGGAGGAATACGTTATGATCGCAATCTTTCATCTTTTTAAAAAATATCGCGTTGCTGCCATTATGGCAGTGTTTCTCATGCTGGTCGAGCTGACGGTTGAGTTAATACAGCCTTTGCTCATCTCAACGATTATCGATCATGGCATCGCTCGGAAGGACGGTTCCGTGGTGCTGCTGTGGAGCGGCATTCTAGTTGGGGGCACGGTTATCGCTTTCGGCGCGGGCATCTTGAGCTCTTTCTATGCGGCGCATGCGAGCCAGAGCTTGTGTTACGACATTCGGGAGAAGCTCTATGGCAAGGTACAGGAATTCTCTTATGCGGTCTTTAACCGTTTTGCCGCTTCATCGCTTATTACCCGGCTGACGAATGACGTTACGCAAATTCAGGATACGACGTTCATGGGCCTTCGTTTCATGCTGCGAGTGCCGCTCGTCGTTATAGGAAGCATGATCATGGCGCTTGTCGTGCACGTCGAGTTGGGGTTTCTGCTGCTCTTGACCGTGCCGGCGCTTTTCTTGTTCGTGATCTGGATCGTGAGAAAAGCGGCCGTTCTGTTCGGAACCGTTCAACAGAGGCTCGACGCGGTCAACGGGGTTATGCAGGAAAACTTGACGGGGATGCGTCTCATCCGCGTATTCGTTAGGAGAAACGAAGAGGCCTCCCGATTCGCCAAATATAGCGGAGAATTAAGGAACAGTTCTATCTCCGCGCTGCGGTTAACGGAGATTACGTTGCCGTTCATCGTGCTCATCATGAATGCGGGAATTATCGCCGTATTATGGTTCGGGCAAATCCAAATTCAAGCGGGTGAAGCCACGACCGGCGAGGTGGTGGCGATAGTAAATTATTCGCTTCGGATATCGGGCGCATTGTCGGCGCTTTCGATGCTCGTATCGGCATTCTCCAGAGCCCGGGCTTCCGCGCAGCGGATTAGCGAGGCGCTTGGGACGGATAGCGAAGTCCGTACGCCGCAAGCCTCTTCACCGAATAGAGGTATGGAAGGATCCGTACAATTCCGGAACGTCACCTTTCAATATCCGAATACGGACGCTCCCGTTCTCGATGAAATTTCATTCGAGGTTCGCCCCGGCGATACGGTTGCCATTCTGGGTGCGACAGGCTCCGGGAAGTCGTCGCTTATGCAGCTTATCCTTCGTTTATACGAGGAGGATGAGGGTTCTATCAGAATCGACGGGCGGGACGTTCGCGAGTGGGACACCCGGCAGCTTCACGGCTCCATCGGTTACGTGCCGCAGGAGGTCGTGTTATTCACGGGAACGATCCGGGACAATATCGCCTGGGGTCTCGATGACGCCTGCATGGACGATGTTATGGAAGCGGCAAAACGAGCGCAAATTCATGATACGATCATGCAGTTTCCGAGCGGCTACGACACCTTGCTGGGGCAGCGGGGAATTAATCTGTCCGGCGGTCAGAAGCAGCGGATTTCCATTGCCCGGGCGCTCATCCGCAAGCCTGTCATTTTGTTGTTGGACGATAGCACAAGCGCGCTTGACGTTCGGACGGAAACGGCTCTGCTGCAGGCTCTGGACAACATGTCCTGCACGACCTTCATCATCACGCAGAAAATGACCTCGACCGTAGGCGCAGATCTGATCTTGTTGCTGGATGACGGCCGTTTAATCGCGCAAGGAGATCATCGACAGCTCATGGCAAGGGATTCCCTATATCGGCGCATCTATGAATCGCAATTAGGGGAGGAGGGATCGCATGTGGGAAGCGCTAAGTGAACCTTTTCGCCATCGGAAGCCGTTACCCAATGCTGCTGGCCAGGCGGGTACCCAAACCGGTAAACGCGCCAAACCCAAAGCGAAGGATTGGCAGGCGACATTAAAGCGAATATGGCAATATCTCTCGCATCGCAGAGGCCGGTTGAGTCTAGTATTGTTCATGGTCTTGCTAAGTTCCGCGCTCACTTTGCTCGGACCCTATTTGATCGGAACGGCGATCGACGATTACTTGGAAGGTGCGGGCGGCACGCCGTGGCTGCTATTTCTATCGGGTCTTGCGGCGGTCTATGCGTTGAATTCGTTAGTCAGTTGGCTGCAAAATATATGGATGATTACCATCGCGCAGGAAACGGTTTACCGGATGCGAGTCGATCTTTTCGGCCACCTGCATCGGCTGCCCATTCCGTTCTTCGCCAAGCGCCAGCGCGGAGAGTTGATGAGCCGTATGACCAATGATATGGATAACGTGAGCTCCACCTTAAATAGCTCGGCGATTCAAGTCTTTTCAAGCATGCTCATTCTAATCGGTACCGTCGCCGTTATGCTGTTGCTTAGTCCGCTGCTCACTCTGCTCACCTTCTTGGTTGTTCCGCTCATGGCGCTGGGAATGAAATGGATCACGCGAAGAACAGGCGTTTTGTTCAAGGAACGCCAACGCAATCTGGGAGATTTGAACGGTTATATCGAAGAGACATTGTCCGGCCAGCGAATTATTAAAGCTTTCTCGCAGGAGGAACGGGTCATCCGCCAATTTCGCGAGCGTAACGAACGCATCAGACTATCGGGCTTCTGGGCTCAAACGATATCGGGCTTTATTCCGAAGCTAATGAACGGGCTTAACAATTTAAGCTTTGCCGTTATTGCCGGTATCGGAGGTATTCTCGTTATTCGGGATGCGATAACCGTTGGGGTTATCGTTATTTTCGTCGAATACGCCAGACAATTCACACGGCCGCTTAACGACCTCGCTAACCAATGGAATACGTTGCTGTCCGCGATCGCGGGGGCTGAACGGGTATTCGAGGTGCTGGACGAAGAACCGGAAGCCAAAGACGAAAGTTCGGCCATATCGCTAGCGGCGGTTCGGGGCGAGGTCGTTTTCTCCCATGTCTCCTTCTCCTATGACAAAGTCGAAGAGACGGAGACGTTAAAGGACATCAGCTTCGAGGCGAAGCCGGGTGAAACGATTGCCATCATCGGACCTACCGGGGCGGGCAAAACATCGCTTATTCAGTTGCTATCCCGTTTTTACGAACCGGATGCGGGAACAATCACGGTCGATGGTCATGACATTGCTTCGATCCGACGGGAAAGCCTCCGCTCCCATATGGCTTTCGTTCTGCAGGATTCCTTTCTGTTCGAGGGGACGATCCGCGATAATATTCGCTACGGCAAATTGGACGCAACCGACGAGCAAGTCGAAACGGCGGCGAAGCAGGCGAACGCCCATTCTTTTATCGTGCGGCTGTCTGGAGGATACGATAAAGTATTGAAGGGAGACGGCAGCGGGATTAGCCAAGGGCAGAAGCAACTGCTGGCGATAGCCCGGGCTATTCTCGCCGATCCGTCCATTCTTGTTCTGGATGAAGCGACGAGCAGCATCGATACCGTAACGGAAATAAAAATCCAAGAGGGGCTGCGGCGGTTAATGGAGGGGCGAACGAGCTTCTTCATTGCCCACCGGCTGAACACGATTCGCCAAGCCGACCAAATTCTGGTGCTTAAAGATGGATGCTTGCTCGAGAAAGGCTCACACCGGGAATTGCTGGCTAAGCACGGTCTGTATAGCGAGCTTGTGAAACTTGAACCTACCGTTATGATAACTTGAAGCAAATCATGTTATAATAGGAGGTGCGCGGCTGACAAGCAGAAAGGTTGTTGAACGATGAACGCATTCGAAGACTGGAACCAGAAAGTGAAGAAAACCTTTAACGCTACCAGTACGGAAGAGGTACTGACGCTTACCGAAGCAGGAAATAGGTTAGGTCTATCCAAGGATCAGATGAAAATATATGTGGAGAAGCAAGGACTTACCAAGATGCCCATCATGAGAAGCGTTCACCGGTATCTCTTGTTGAAAAGCGAGATCGATCGAATCGTGGGGTGAGCTTTAGAGCGCCTCCGCCAGTAGAGTAAAGCCCTGACCGCCTGAGGTTGGGGCTTTTGCGTATAAAATACATGAATATTTTTCGAAGGAGCGGATCCACATGAGTTTTACTGCGGATGAGGTTGCGGAATGGATGTTCAAGGAACTGAGATTTGCCGGTGTTTTGCATCAAGCCGAAGCCGTTAACTATATTAAAAGCCACTTTGGCGAGAAGTTTATTTACGTAAATGATAAAGGACATGCATCGATTGACAAGGATGTCAAAAAAGCTTTCAAAAAGCTTCATGGCGGCAAGGCAGCTTGGGATCGCGATGCTTTCTACTGGGGTTGGACCTCCGCGATCAAAAGTTAAAGAGGATTGATTTTAGGCAGAATATAACTCTCAGGTAAGGGAATAATGTGACCACCTATGATGAAGCGGGTATCGTGATAATAGGACCGTTTATAGAAAATGGGTGAGCCTCGTGGATCAACTAACATTGCAGCCTGATCTAAAAGTAAACATGAATACTCCCTCATTACAGCTGACGCTGTTGATGTGGGAGTTTCTAACGTATCGTCTACTTTAGACGCTTAACGTCAGCGGAGTTGACAAGTGGTGTATTTTAACACCCAACCCCTCTATCCCATCGGTCATGCCTTTGGGACTACTTTGAGCCTACATCATGATTCGTATGAATCATTAATGCCCATTCGGCTCTTTCGTGGCTTGAATTTATGTAGCAGAGCCAAGATGTACCTGCTACAACCCGATATGTTCAGTTTTAAAGGAACATATGTTCCTATAATTAGTTTAACATATTTTTCCTCATAATCAAACCTTTTTTGTAGCTCTAAGATGAGCCGATTCACCTCACTACTTGAAGAAGTGGGAGTCCTCTCGGCTATTTTTGATAGAAAATATCAGATCAAGAATGGGAAATAGCGACTACCTTATTATTCGCGAGTTTCGAATAGGGGCCAACGATTCAAGAGAGGCCGCTAGAATCGGGAATAAAGCCTGCGTATTTGCCCGCCGCATTTTTGTTAATGATTTTCCCTCTTGTCCAAAAACCCGAAAATGCACGAAAAGGTTTCATAACCGTGGCAACAATCGGAGGATTAAGCGTTGTTCTGATCACGCTTCTCTGCATATTGATATTGGGTTCGGATATTACGTCGAGAAGCATGTTTCCCAGCTATTCCCCGGTTAAAAAAATTAATATCGGCCAGTTTTTTCAGCGGATTGAAGCCTTTATGGCCGGATTATGGTTTATTACCACCTTCTTTAAGACAACGTTTTATTTCTATAGCTGGACGCTCAGTTTTGCGGAGATTCTCAAATTTAAGGATTATCGGGTGGTCATTAGTGGTTGGTTTACTGAAGAGAAACCGGAGCGCTTAGATGGTCAGTATTATTGTATCAGCACCGGTGTAGACGTTTTGATCTGATCATAGAGCCATCGGACGTCTTTGTTATGCATTCGTATGCACCCTGCCGATACGTATTTACCTATCGATTTCTCATTGTTGTTTCCATGGATTCCGTATGCGTATGACGTTTTGCCTTTGCGGGTAACTTTCAAACCGAGCCAGCGGTCTCCGAGCGGATTTTTGGGGTCCCCGCCTTTGATTTTCTCCTTATAATAGGGCCGGTTTTTGATTTTTTCATGAACGGTAAACAAGCCTTCCGGCGTGTAGGAGGGTTTCTTTCCCGTTGCTACCGGGAATGATTTGATTAATTTTCCCTGCTCATAGAAGAACAGCTTGTTCGAGGTTTTGTTAATCAGAATAAATTGCTCGTACTTGGTATACTTCTTGGCTAATTGAACGGTTTCCGCATGAGCGGTAACAAAGGCCGGAATACAAAATAAGACAAACGCCATAACGAAGCTTCTGTACAAACCAACAAATCTGATCATGGATGCCCTCCCGCCGGTTACCCTCTTAACAACTGTATATGCCTGATTAAGGCAGGATATGGGTATATCAGGGTTTGCGTGCGGACGGAAGTGAAAAAAAAAGCCTCATCAGAAGACGAGACTCTTCAGCATAGCCGATGACTAAGACTTGATTTGTTGCTTAACGTTTCCTCAACTCGAAGAATTCGCAGTCCGCTCTAGCGTGGTAGGACAGATCGCCGACTCCTGCTTGGACGACAACGGTTTGGTTATCGAAGCGAACGATTATCCCGTTGTTATCGATGATATGGTCGTTCTTGAAGACGCGCAGACGAGCCTGGCGCTGCATGGCTTCTTCGAAATCTTGATCGGTTAACAAACGAATGTTTTGTGCCATGTTGCTGAACTCCTTCTGCTTATCGGGCTTGAGTTGCATAACGATAAGTTATTGGTGTTCATTATACCTCATCATTAACGTATATCACAGAATTTGAGCCTTTGTTTTGACGATGATGTCGGTAATTTTAACTTCCAGAGCGTAGATCTTTTGCTGCTGATCCACGATCTGGCGTGAGAGCATGACGAGGGTTCCAAGAGAGTCCAGCGCACTCTTTGCTTCGTTCTGTTTAATGGCGTACTTAAAATTCGTCCATACAGGGGACAAGCTTGCGCGAGGCAGGCTTGCCGCGCTTCGTTGCGCTTTGATCTGAACCTTGAGCGGATCGATGCCAGCAAGCGTTTCTCGGGCGGCTTTGATCAACCGGGAGGTAGCTTCTTTGGCTTCTTTCAATGGGGCTTCCTTGGCTCTAATATCCTCGCGGGCGTACTGAACGGATAGTTTCAGAGCGTCGGCTTGCGTACGGAGGAGTGCGTTCAGCGTCTTGTTCTTTAGCGATCTTGCGATTGTGATTTGCTTGTTAACGGAAGCATACGCTTCGAACAACGGCTTATAGCGGTCCTTGGTCAACTTGACCTGCGCTTCAAGCTTGCTTAGCTTATCCGCGTTGATTACCCGAATTTGTTTGCGCAGCGCAATCAACGTTTCTTCGTTGTTATAATGGAGCGCTTTGATCTTCGTCTCGATATCCCGGTCCTGCCCCAGCAAGGTACCGAGGTCCTGGTATAGCGAATTCAGCTTCGCAGCCGTTGGGCTGTCCGCAGAAGCTGCAGTTTTGTCGAAAGCGGTTTTAACCGGTACGGTTAACTCGACAGTTGCGGCTGCTGCTTTGCCAGCAGGAACGGTAAATACAATGGCGCATAGAAGCGTTAGAAATAAGACAAACGGGGCTGGCTTTCCTTGTGGCATAACGGATTCCTCCTTTGGATTGGACGACAAAAAAGCACCTGCAAGAAAGACTGGTATCAGCCTTTCCTTACGGGTGCTTCCATCGTAAGAGTTGGTAATTCGGTTGTGTCCGTACAATATACCTGAGGCAGGGGGGGGTGTCAAGGGGGGGAGATTAGAACAAAGCCATCTGCTCCTCGATGCATTGCGCGGTATCGTTCTTGACGTTGCCAACGATAGGGGACACAGGGTAAGCCTTCATCGCGGCGGCAGGGTAGGGGGTCAGCAGGCTCGTCAATTGGGATACGTCGTCATTATTGCGGTTCAGCCAAGAAACTTCGTCCTCCGGTCGCAGAATGACCGGCATCCGATCGTGGATATCGGCCATCAGGTTGTTCGGAGTAGTCGTTATGATCGTGCAGGTGCTTATTTTGCGGCCATCGGGGGATGTCCAAGTATCGTATAGAGCAGCCATAGAGAAGATGGACCCATCCTTCAGCGTAATTCGCATCGGTTGTTTCTTATCCCCGTGTTTCTTCCACTCGTAGAATCCGTCAGCCGGAACGATCGCTCTTTTGCGCCGAATCAGGGTTTTGAACGATGTTTTTTCCAACAGGGTCTCCGCACGGGCATTAATCATCTTGCTTCCAAGTCTATCGTCTGAAGCCCAGGAAGGCACAAGCCCCCATCTCAATTCGCCTAGCCGGTTTTGCGCCCCGTCATGTACGACTGCCAATATGTTCTGATTAGGGGCCACGTTATAACGGGGTGTATGATAACGGTTAGTCGGCAGCTCATTCAAATACCTAAGCATCAGCTCGTCCATGGTAACGACGATCGTATATCTTCCGCACATCGCACTTCCCTCCCCCCACCAGTGGTTAACCTAACGGTACTCCATCAAATAATAGGGTCCGTTCGGGCTTATCCCTTCATCTTTAGCTTGCCAGCCTTGCGATACATAGAAGTTAAGGGCTTTCGTATTTTCCCGCATGCATTTCAAGGTCATCGGAGTTCCCCATTGTTCAATGGCTGCTTTAAGGAGATTCTTGCCAACTTGTTGCCCTGTGAAATCGGGATGAACATATAAATGGTGAACAAAACGATCCGGAACCCACAAGGAGATAAAGCCGAGTATTTGATCTTGGCGGGCGGCTACGAGCATGGATTCGTCTTTAGTGTCACGTTCGAAGTCTTCTTGCTTAAGGTCCGACGTGTCTAACCACGTGAAATTTATCTTGCGAGACATGAAATAGATTTCTCTCAAAGAGTCGAAGTCCTCATTCTTGCAGCTTCTAATCTTTAACATCGTTTTACTCCCTATAGCCCGACGTACGGACATTAAACCACAAGCAGAGTTGAAGTTCAAGGCGACCGGCATCTAAACACCTTCAATACTGAAGATACGAATATGATATAATTGCCTTTGAAATATAGTTGACCGCCGGAGGCCCTTTATGTTGCGAAGAGAACTGCCCCCTATTCAGACCTACGAAGCAAGAGATGGAAGATCATTATGCTACCGCCATTACCTGGCGGATTCGAACAAAATCATCATTCTGCTGCACGGAATTTCGGAGGATGGGCAATACCTTCATCCGTTGGCCGATTTTGTTTCCAAGCGGCAGCTTGCGCAAGTCGTCGTGCCTGATTTAAGAGGTTATGGTATGCATCCGATTCGCAGGGGCGACGTGGAATATATCGGTCAGCATGATGATGATATTGAGGATTTGGTGAAATGGATTCAGTTGCGCGTTTCTTCTCCGCATACCCTGATTATCGCCGGACATTCGGGCGGCGGGGGGAATGCCATCCGTCTTTCTACCCACCGAATAGCCAAGGAAATTGCCGCATTTCTGTTGCTTGCTCCGGCTATTCACCCGAACGCGCCGACTAATCACAAGAAGGACCCTGGAAGCACCGTACACATCGATTTTCGCAAAATCGTCTTTCTAACCCTTCTTAACGCCGTTGGACTCCGGTTCTTGAATAGTTGGACCGTCATGCGCAACGATAAGCCGCTTGTACGCAGGCATGGCCGCGAAACGTTGGAGCTAAGCTATAGGCTGCTCCTATCCCGAGCGCCAAAATCCAAATATGAGCGTTACTTGCAGGCGATGACCCAACCGACTCTCGTATTAGTCGGAGAGAAGGAAGAGGTATTTGTACCCGGCCAATTCGCACCGTTGTTTGCCCGTCACAACGAAGCCAAGGTCACGATGATTCTAGACAGCGATCACGATGGCATCCTATCGGATGAGGGAACTTTCCGGGAAGTGGAGCATTGGCTTCTGGCGCTCTAAAGATGCAGGAGGAATTAACGTTACCGCATCACTCTATTTTCCGAAAATGACCCGATTACTTGGAAATAGCGCTGCGCTATAATGCTATGACGCTCTGAAGAACGATTTTTAACCGGTGATGGGGCGAATAGAGTGATGGCATAACTCTATATGACTGAGATACGATTCTAATGGTCTAATAGCGCTACGCCATCACTCTATTCAGTCAACATGGTACCCGATTCACTTATTTTCGCATTTGGTTCTTGCAAAAAATGGGATAGCGTGTTATTGTCTGTTTGAACGTTCATTCAAATCCAATTCAATCCAATCCAATACGATGCAGGGTGTGTGCCGATGACAGAAGCAGACAAAAGAGACAGAATAATAGCGGCAGCTTATGACGTCTTATCGGAGAAGGGTTACGACAAGGCCTCAACCAAAGAGATAGCGAGTACGGCCGGCGTCGCGCAGGGCTTGATCAATTATTATTTCCCGAGCAAAGATTTGCTGTTCGCGGAAGTATTCCGCCGGGAAACGCAGAAGTATTGCAACTCCTTCGGCAGCTTGAAAGAGTTCGGAGGCACCCCGATTACTTTAGATGTCATTAGAGAAATTCTTAATGATCCCAAGAGCAGGGCTTTTGAAAGTCCCGATTGGTTTCGACTGCAATATGAACTGGTTGCGATTGGACTTCGGAATGAGAAGGCAATGATCATTTTAAGAGAAATGCTTGAATTGAAACGAACGTACATTAGTGAAATTATCGATGCGATCGTTACGCTCCCTGGGCAACAATCCCGTACAATGGCTTCGATCTTGTATGCGGTATTCGAGGGGCTGGGCTTGCAACAAGTTGCAGATCCAGAGTTCAATTCCGATGAGTCCTATGAGATGCTGGCAGTTATGCTGGGCGCATACCTTGAATTCCTGAACAAGAAGAGAGAATCGTAAATTCGGCTCTTTCTTCTTATCACTCATTGTTTGAATGGTCAAACAATAGAGAGCATATACAATGAAATAAGATTAGAATGACTAAACAGAAAAGGCTGGGTGGAGAGAAATGCACAGTTTGTTGCGCGGTTGGGGCAAAGCCCTGTATAAGGTAAGATGGTTGGTCGTATCGGTATGGATAGTGTTCGCACTGTTCGGAGGTTATGCCTTCGGAAAGCTGACGCCGCTGCTGAGCGGAGGCGGTTGGGACGTACCCGGTTCGCAATCGCTGACCGCCGGAAAACTGCTGGCTACCGAGTTCGACGGCCGGTCGGAGAGCGCCATGACCCTTGTCATCCGGGATCCGGAGCACGCGGTCGGCTCCCCGGAATATAACGATAAGCTGAAGATGATCATCGATCGGCTGAAGACCGAGGAAGGCGTATCGGGAGTATTCAGCATATTGAATGCTTCAGAAGGGGTCGGATCGGGGCTCGTCGGCGAAGATCCTAACCTCAGCATTGCTTTCGTCGACATGGATATTAAAGCGGATTTCGTTATAAATAAGGTGCCCGATTATCAGGAACGCGTAGTTGAACAAGCGAAGGACCTCGGAATAGAAGCTTATCTGGTTGGCGAGGTGGCGTTCTGGGGCGAGAGCAGCGTCCAAAGCCAAGAAGGATTGGCCAAGGCGGAGATGATCGTATTCCCATTAATCATTATCATTCTTCTCCTCGTATTCCGCTCGATCGTAGCCACGTTAACGCCATTAATCGTAACGATTGCCTCCGTGCTTGTGGCGATGGGAATCGTCTACTTAGTTGCCTTGCAGGTAGAGTTATCCGTGTTCGTTACTAATTCAGCTATGATGTTAGGGCTTGGCGTCGGAATCGATTATTCGCTTTTCATAGTCAGTCGATTCAAGGCGGAGCTGGAAGTTAAGGGCAATAGTAAACAAGATGCGATTGTCAAAACGATGGAAACAGCCGGCCATACCGTGTTTTTCTCGGCGATTACCGTCATTGCCGCGCTTTCCGCGTTGTTCATCGTTCCGATGGCAGCCATCAAAGCGATTGCCTTTGGCGGCATCGTCGTCGTATTGATAGCCGGTTTGGCTAGTCTGACCTTGTTGCCGGCCGTGCTCGTTATTCTGGGAGTCCGCATCAACAAGGGCAGCCTTCCGTTCCTGCGCGCTCGCCAATCCGAGAAAGTCAGCGGCTGGAAAAGGTGGACGAAAGCGATCATGCGCCGTCCGGTTATGTTCCTGATTCTTACATTGGGCGCTCTGGCGGCATTGGCCTCTCCGGCACTCGACATGAAGCTGGATTCGCCGGATATTCGTACGCTTCCCGAGGACACATCGGTTCGTCAAGGCTTTACGCTCATGGAGAAATCGTTCGGTATCGGAGCGGCCAATCAGATCAGTATCGTGCTGCGTAATGAAACGAACGATTTGAGCTCGCCGGAAGCACTGGCTAAGATTACCGCTCTTCAAGCCGAATTGGGCAAACAACCGCACGTTGCCGGGGTAACCTCGGTCGCATCCTTCTTCCCGGGTATGGACGGCAGCACGGTTTCGGGATTGCTGCAATCAGGGGGCGGAGCATTGCCTGACGACGTTAATCTAATGGTAAGTCGTTACCTTAGCGGCGATCGGCATACAAGCTTGCTGGAAGTCGAGTTGGATCAATACGGATCCAGCGACGTGGGCAGGGATGTCGTGAAGAGCTTGCGGGATAAGGTGCTGCCTGGATTCGATTTGCCGGAAGGGACGACTTTCAGCATCGGCGGGGAAACGATCGCGGGCATGGATACGTCCAAAGCGATCAACGACAGCTTGCTGCCGGCGCTGGGGATCATGCTTGTCCTGATCTTCTTCATCCTGGTGCTTACGTTCCGCAGCCTGCTGCTGCCTTTGAAAGCCATCCTCTTGAATTTGTTCTCGGTAGCCGCGACATACGGCATCCTGGTGCTTGTCTTCGCACTAGGTTATGGATCGGAAATCTTCGATGTGGAATCCAACGGCTACATTATTCACTTCGTTCCGGTTCTGCTGCTTGCGCTTCTGTTCGGCCTCAGCACAGACTATGAGGTGTTTCTGGTAAGCCGCATTAAAGAAGAGTACGATCGCACCGGCAACCATGAGGAAAGCATTGCCGAAGGGATGGAGAAGACAGGTCCGCTGATTACCGGCGCGGCGGTATTGATGGTCGCGGTATTCGCGGGATTCGCATTCTCCGGCGTGCTTCCGATTCAGATGCTTGGCTTCGGAATGGCGATTGCCATCGCTCTTGATTCCACGGTTATCCGGATGCTGCTCGTGCCGGTAACGATGAAGCTGCTCGGACGGGCAAGCTGGTGGTTCCCGGGGCGCCCGAAAGCAGATCCTTCGAATCCGGAACGGAGAAGGATCGACAATCCCGTTACGATATCGAATAAATAGTTAAACTAGACGAAGCACGTCGAAGGCGAATTTATTCGTCCCTGACGTGCTCCTTTTTTTATAGCGCCCGCATAAGCTCCCCCTTTTGGGCATGTGCTATAATGGAGTGAAAATCGCGCATCCCACACGGAGAGGAACGACCCCTTTTGAAGACGTTGGTCATAGCGGAAAAACCTGATATGGGCCGCAATATTGCCGCCGTCATTGAACCCAAGGCGCAAAATAAACGCTCGTACCTAGAGGGCGACAATTATATCATAACCTGGGCGATCGGCCATCTCATCGGACTGGCGGAACCGGACCTCTATGACGACAAGTATAGGAAGTGGAGGTTCGGCGACCTGCCGATAATCCCCGATGATTTCAAGCTGCTTCCCAATCCGAGGACGAAGGATCAGCTTCAAGTGATCGAAGAGCTGGCGGCACGGAGCAACGCGCTCGTAAACGCATGCGATGCCGGACGTGAAGGTCAGCACATTTTCTCGCTGATCGTGAGGCATCTTCATTTACGGCAGCCGGTCAAGCGGCTATGGATTTCCGACCTTACAGCGGAGACGATACGCAAAGGTTTCGACCAATTAAAGGACAACACCGAGTACGACAACCTGACGCAGGCGGCCCGCGCGCGAAGCGAAGCCGATTGGCTCATCGGCATGAACGGGTCGCGCGCGTTCACGACAAAGCATAACGAGCTGTTGTCCGTTGGGCGTGTTCAGACGCCGGTACTCGCGCTCATCTATGATCGCCAGAAGCAGATCGAGGCGTTCGACTCGCTGAAATTTTACGATATTACGGGTTTGTTCTCGCAACAAGCAACTAATTATAGAGGGATTTGGCAGGGGGAGAGGTTGACGGATCCCGAGAAAGCGGAAGCGATCGCCGTCAAGGTGAAAGGCAAGACGGGCACCATTGCCAGCTATGACGTGAAGGATACGAAGGAGTATCCTTATAAGCTGTACGATCTGACGTTGCTGCAGCGGGAGGCGAACGGCAAATTCAGCTTTTCCGCCAAGAAGACTTTGGACACGGCTCAGGCACTCTATGAAAAACATAAAGTCATTTCATACCCTCGGACGAACTCGAACTACGTGAATGAACAGAATATTCCGGAGATGCACAAGATACTGGATTCCATGCGGAGTTCCCCAGATTATGGAGACTTCGTAAAAGACGCCAACAAGAAGCTTGTTCACACGAATAACAAGAACGTATGCAATCCGGCTAAAGTCGAAGATCACCACGCTATCATGCCTACGATGAAGAAACCGCAGGGGCTTAGCCCGGACGAGCGTAAGCTATATGATTTGATCGTGAAGCGTTTCCTGTCCCACTTCTATCCGGCGGCAGAATATAAAGTGCATACGGTCATGACCGAGATTGAGAAGGAAAGCTTCAAGACGACCGTCAAGCAGCTGCTGTCTTTGGGCTGGAAGGTGATTTATGCCGACTCATCTTCCAAGTCGGCATCCGCCAAAGACAACGGCAAAGACGATGGTGCGGGTACGCCGGAGGACGAGGAGCAGGAGACGGATGCTCCGTTCGAGATCGACCCGCGGCAATCCGTCGTCTGCAGCGACGTCGAAGTAAAGGCGAAGGAAACGCAGCCGCCCAAGCATTTTACCGAAGGTACGTTGCTTAAAGCGATGGAGAGCGCGGGCAAGCAAATCGAGGACGAAGAACTGCGGGACGCGATGAAGGACTCGGGTTTAGGTACGCCGGCGACGCGCGCGGCGACGATCGAACGGCTGAAGCAGGTCGGGTACATCGATATGCAGGGCAAGAAAATCGTCATCACGCCAAAGGGGCGCATGGCGATCGAGCTTATTCGCGGAGCGGGAGTAGAGCTGCTCACTTCGCCGGAGATGACCGGGCATTGGGAGCGTCGGTTGACGGAGATTTCCCGTGGACAAGCTTCGGCGGATGTTTTCATGGGCAACGTGAAGAAGTTCACGTGGCAAATTATTGATAAGGTAAACCTTCAGCGTCCGGCTGCCAAGAACGCTTTCGCGAAGCCCGAGCCTCCGGCGAAAGAGTCGAAAGGCAAGAGGAAGTCGGGGATGGAGTCCGAGAGTGGTGGGAAGACGGCGGCGGCTGCTTCAAAGAAGGCGAGCCCTGCTGCTATTTCCTTACCTGACTCGACCTCGGCTTCGCAAGCATCTGCACAACCCGGCACGATCGCGATCTGCCCGCGGCCGGGATGCGGAGGACATATTTTCATGGGGCGCAAAGGATATGGCTGCAGTAATTACAAAACCGGATGCGGCTTCGTCATATGGAAGGAAAGCTTCGAACGAACGTTAAGCGATACGATGGTGAAAGCTCTGATCGAGAAGGGCAAGACGGGCAAGCTTAAATTCGGCAAAGGCGATGAAGAAGCTTATGAGGCGCGGATCGTCTTGAGCAACAGGGATAACGGCGAATTGGCGCTCGAGAGAATGTAGCTTTTAGAGCGGTTAGACGCTCAATAACTAGAGCCGGGATCAATGACGGGACCCCAGTGGCCGCCCTTACCTGTGCGATTAGTGGGAAAACATACAAGTAATTTCTCAAGAAAACTCGTTTTCGATGTAATACAGGGATATCGTCCATCTAATTTGTTCAATATACTGCCAATATAGCGTGGTGGAATCAAAATAGTTGGATGAAATCCAATTAGTCCACGCAGTACAGTGAAAGTCCCAAATTTACATTCATGTAATCCATCTAAATTTAGCATCCGATCGCGATCTGCCTCAGGCTTGCTACGGATTCGTCGTCTGGAAGGAAGGTTTCGGCAGTACGTTGACCGAACCGATACAATGGTTGAGCGCTGATCGAGCAAATTTGACTTTTAATGAATATAGGACAATAAGGCTAGTCCCGGTACCGGGACTGGCCTTATTTTATGCCGCGTGTCCTGGTTCGCAGGGTTTAGGACTCGAGCGGTTAAAATGAGTATTGGATAGATAATTCATTTATGGTTATTGAAATCTATTTATGGTATTTGTTAGTCGAATGAAACACAAGATCAGACATAATTCCTCATAAAGGTTGTCCTAATAGCCTATAAAAAAAGCGGTCTCTATCATTAGGACTATGCAAAATCCGTGCCGAATTACATATCTTATTATTCAGAAAATTAAGGATTTAGATGGATTCTAGAAATAATATTTCACCGTTTATGATGAGATCACATCGAACCAGCGAACGACACACTCCGCTGAATCTCGATAAAGGCAAAGCCGATGAAAGTCGGCGACGCAAAGCTATAGGGGCTAAGACGCATGAGCGCGTTACTGCCAGCCAGCTGCCGAAAGATGAAGGGGAGCTTTCTTTAGGAAACCCTCCTTTCGGGAAAAGGTGGGTTATTTCATATATCCAGGGGGGTGAGCCTGTCGAATGAAGCTGATCATTCAAGAGAGCGGACAACAGGTGGGTCAACATATTGCCGAAGCGTATTCGTTTCTTAGGCGATTAAGAGGACTCATGCTGACGAATTCGCTGTCGGAAGGATACGGCTTACATATTCGACCGTGCCGGGCAGTACATTCATTCTTTATGAAGTATTCGATTGATGTGCTTCATCTTGACGAAGCGGGCCGGATCGTCGGCATTGAGCAGCGTTTGAAGCCCGGTAATCTCGGAGAGACCTTCCGGGGAACCCGTTCGGTCGTGGAGCTGCCTGCCGGAACGCTTGAACAAGCAGGAGTGCAGATCGGACAAACGGCAGTGTTTGAAAAATCCCATTTAAACCACTTGAGGAGGAAATTAAAATGATGAACAAATTCAAAAGCCTTTTGAAAGATGAGCAAGGACAAGGGATGACGGAATACGGTCTGGTGCTCGGTTTGATAGCGGTTGCAGTCGTAGGCGCTTTGGTCTTGCTGCGCGGGCATATCGTCAAACTGTTCGACAGCGCGGAAAAAACGGTGGGTGGAGCCGCTACCCAGATGAGCAGCTAAGCACCACTACGCCTTAAACGGCTGCGGTTGCCAAGAAGGCCGTACGTTGACTCAACGTATGGCCTTCTTTTTATCCGCACAAGTGAAACGGAGGAACCGTCATGTGGGTTAATCTGGTCAACATCGTGTTGTTGATTGTCATAACCGTTTGTACCGTAACGGACCTGAAGAGCAGAAAAATCTATAATATCTTGATTTTCCCGGCATTGGCCTTCGCATTCGGAATTCATGCCGTCACGGAAGGTTGGGCGGGTTTAGGACATTCCTTATTAGGATTTACCCTCGGATTAGGCATTCTAATCATCCCTTTTCTCCTCGGCGGCATGGGAGCCGGCGACGTTAAGCTGCTCGCCCTTATCGGAGCGCTTAAAGGGGTAGAGTTCGTATTCGCGGCATCCATCTATATGGCCCTTATCGGTGCGGTTATGGCTTTGGCGATCGTGTTGTTCAAGCAAGGCATCCGGGACCGCCTGCGTTTTGCAGGGTTCATTCTCATTTGTTTGCGATTTAGATTAATGCCCAATTTACAGGGATATTGGACTTCGGGAGCTTATCCGTACGGTGTTGCCATAGCCGGCGGTTGTGCGGTTTGTTTATGGCTGAAAGGATGGGGAGCGGGATGATCAAGGAACAGAAGGGGCAGTCGCTTGTCGAATTTGCCCTGCTGCTTCCGCTGTTGCTGCTGCTAATATGCGGCATCGTCGATATGGGACGCCTGTTATTTGCCTTTGTCAGTCTCAATATGACGGCGCAGGAGGCAGTTAGGCTAGGAGGGCTGGGAAAGGATGATGAGGAGATCATCTCCTATGCCAGAAATCATGTCCGTGTCGGGGATGCATCCGAGATGGAGGTAGACATATCGCCGGGGCAATCGACAAGAAAATCCGGCGGGAATATTACCGTAACTTTAACCTACTCCCTCCCTCTAGTTACGCCGCTGATGACGCAGATCATACCGGACCCGGTTCTTTCAGCGAATTCTACCATAAGGGTGGAGTAGGAGGAATTTGATGCTGATACGTTTAGGCACGAAGTTGGTTAGGGAACAAAGGGGAAGCACGATCGTTCTGATGGCGTTTTCCATGCTTCTGCTGCTCACTGTCGTAGGTTTGGTCGTAGATGGCGGGACGATGTATGCGTCCAAAAGCCATCTTCAGAAGGTTGCCAATGCTGCGGCGTTATCCGGCGCCCAGGAGCTGACGGGACAGGAATCACGAGTGAAAGAAATTATTGACGACATTTTGCTCCATCATCAAGAGGAGGAAAGCTTGGTCGGAACGGAAATTCAAATGAAGTCCAACGTGCGCGTACAGCTGAAGAAGGAAGTTCCGCTTGGATTCAGCCGGCTCTTCGGCAAAGACAGCGTATCGGTGATAGTCGAAGCGGCGGCTAAGGTCATACCGATGGAGGCTGCTGCCGGCGTGGCCCCGCTGGGCATCATCGAATCGGTTCCGCTTGTTTATAATCAGCCCTATAGACTTAGGGTGGACAGCTCCGACGTTGATACAGGCTATTTCGGCATACTGGCGCTTGGTGGTACCGGGGCGAAACCCTACGAATACAACCTGAAATACGGGTATGAGAATGAAGTCAAAATCGGAGATATCATCGAGACTCAGACGGGGAATGTTACCGGCAAAACAAGAGAAGCGGTGAAGTACCGTCTCGATTCCGATCCTTATCTGCCTGGAGACTATTCGCACCGGGATTCCCCGCGCATCCTCCTCATTCCGGTCTATCAACCGTGCAACCAGTACGACGAAAATAAGGAGTGCACGAATGAGTGGGATTCCAACCAGCTCAAGCAAATTAAGGTAAAGGGCTTCGCCTACTTCTACATATCCGAGCCAATGTCGCAGAATGATACTTCGATTACCGGCATGTTCATTGAACGAACCGGTACCGGCTACGGCAATTCGGGAACGGTAGATAAGGGTGCCTATGCGATCAGGTTAGTTGAGTAGCCATACATTTTCTACTTAGGAGACAGGTGACACCGATGAGATCAAAACTCATATTGATAGCGGCGCTGTTGATGGGAATCGTCACGACCGTGCTATTCTTCAACTACATGAAGCAGTTTAAAGAGGCTCCGGCATTCAAGAACGATAAACTCGTGAATGTCGTGACGGCGAAACAGGAAATCCGCGAAAATACGAAAATTGCCCCCGGGATGCTGGAGATCAAGCAAATTCCGGAAAGCGGTACGCATGCTCAAGCATTGAAAAACCCGATAGATGCGGAAGGCAAAATCGCGGATGCGAATTTGGCGGCTGGCGAAATTCTTCTCCCTAACCACCTGAAGGACCAGAAGGAGGAGGCGATGTTCGTCTCCAAGAAAGTACGGGACGGTTATCGGGCGGTATCGATCGGGGTCAACATCGTACAGTCCGTATCGAACCTCATCGAACCGGGCGACTTCGTCGATGTTGTATATTCCACCAAGGATAAAGTGTCGGACAAGCTGCTTTCCGAAGTCATTTTGGATAATGTTCATGTTCTTGCGATCGGAAGGCGGATGGTGGAGGCAGAGTCGGAAACTCCGCATGTGGAATACGCTCAGGTGACTTTGGAGTTGATGCCGGAGGACGGGGTAACGGCCATTAACGCCGACGAGGATCCGGATGTAACGGTAAGTCTGATGCTGCACAGCCGTATCGTGAAAGATCAGGAGAAGGAAAAGGCGCAGACGCAGAAGTAAGCGCATGAAAGCGGAAATACGGAATCGGGTACGGGAGGAAAAGGCAATGAACCAGGCGGACAGGATGAATGAAGAGCAGCCAGGCGGAAAAAGGGGCGAAATGATCGTCGTCTGCGGCGCTAAAGGCGGAATCGGGAAAACGGCGCTGGCAGTCAATCTGGCCGTCGCGCTGACGAAGAAAAACATTCAGATCAGCGTGATGGACGGCGATTTCCAATTCGGCGATGTCGCGCTTGCGCTAGATCTGCATCCGACTTTTAGCATCAAAGACGTCGTTGCGGATATCGATTCGATGGACCGTTTCGCGCTGGCAGGCTTCCTCATTCATCATAACAGCGGAGTGAAGGTACTTGCAGCGCCGGAACGGCCGGAATTCGCCGATATGATCAAGGCGAACATTATCGACCGCGTATGTGATTTGCTCCTGTCTCAGCAAGATTACCTCATCGTCGATACCGGCGCCGGACTGCCGGAGAATACGTTGCAATTCATCGAGAAAGCCGACCAAATTTTTGTGGTCACGACACTCGAAATGACAGCCATCAAGAATACGAAGCTGATGCTTGATACGCTTGATGTGCTTGGTTACCGGAACAAAACACACCTGGTCATCAATCGGGCCACGATGGAGAGCGTCATCAAGGCGGCGGATGTGCCGGATATTCTCGGTTTCGAAACATCGATATATATTCCGAACGAATTCCATTTGGTAGCGCAGTCGCTGAACATCGGAATTCCTTTCGTGTCAAACCAAGCGAAATCCGATCTTGCGAAGGCGGTTTTCAAAATGGCTGAGCAGCTCATCTCGCGACGCGAGATTTCGTTGTTTAAACCGAAACAGAACTCGTTCATAAAGCAGCTGTTCCATAGAGGAGGCCAGCCATGAATCTTCTAGACAAGGTTCAAGCCAAATCGATTCAAGCAGGGACCGAAGCCGCTTCCAGCGAATCGGCGGAAGGCGCGCAGCAACCGAAAGTGCCGAAGAAAGACTTATTGACGACATTCAGGCAAATCCGCGGCACCGACCCTCGTCCCAAAGAGCAGCCGGGGCAGATCTCCAAGCATCAGGAACTCAAAAACAAGCTTCACAAGCAAATTTTGAACGATTTGAAGGACGGGGACGTCGAGGCCGTCCTTCCCAAGATCGATGCAATGGCGATCCAGTTGATTACGGAGGATGAATCGTTTCGGGGCAAAGTAGACCGGAAAAAAGTGGTCGACGAGCTGATTCACGATCTGACGGGTTTCGGCCCGATCAATCCGCTGCTGCTTGATCCGGAAGTAAGCGAGGTCATGGTTAACGGTCCCAACCAAGTTTATGTAGAGCGCGACGGAAAAATCGAGTTATCCTACGTTCAGTTCCGCGATGACGAACACGTTATGAACATTATTGAGAAAATCGTATCGCCGATTGGCCGCCGCGTCGACGAAAGCAGCCCTATGGTCGATGCCCGGCTGCCTGACGGATCGCGCGTGAACGTCATCATTCCGCCGCTTGCTCTCAAAGGACCGACGATCACGATCCGGAAATTTTCCAAGGAGCCGTTCACGATCGACAATCTCATCGACTTCGGCACCCTTACCCGCGACATGGCGATTTTTCTGGAAGCTTGCGTCAAAGCTAGGCTGAACATCTTCGTTAGCGGCGGAACAGGCTCCGGAAAAACAACATCGCTCAACGTGCTGTCGTCGTTCATTCCGAGCGACGAAAGGATCGTCACGATCGAGGATGCCGCCGAGCTGCAGCTGTCGCAGGACCATGTCGTCTCGCTGGAATCCCGCCCTCCGAACATTGAGGGCAAAGGGGCGATTACCATCCGCGATCTCGTGCGCAACTCGCTGCGGATGCGTCCCGAGCGTATCGTGATCGGGGAGGTGCGCGGCGGCGAGGCGCTCGACATGCTGCAGGCGATGAATACCGGCCACGACGGTTCGCTCGCGACGGGTCACTCGAACAGCCCGCGAGACATGATCTCGCGCCTCGAGACGATGGTACTTATGGGCGGCATTGAGCTGCCGGTCAGGGCGATTCGCGAGCAGATCGCCGGAGCGATCGACTTGATCATCCAGCAGTCCAGGCTGAAGGACGGAACGCGCAAAATTACGAACATCACCGAAGTGCAGGGTATGGAAGGCGACGTCATCGTCCTGCAGGATATTTTCGCCTTCCGGCAAACGGGCGTCGACGAACGCGGTAAAATCGTCGGCAAGCTGGTACCTACCGGCGTGCGCCCCAAATATTACGAACGGCTGGAAACCTCCGGCATTCACATTCCGGCGTCCGTATTCATCGAAGAGGAGTGAAGCTATGATCTGGATCATCGTGGGCATGTTCGCGATGAGCAGTTACCTGCTGTTTTCCGCGGTACTGCAGCTGTTGTTCTTGTCCAATAAGCGGATGGAGAAACGGTTGAACCGTTTTTTGGAGCTCAACGACAAAAAGCAGCTAAACCGTAAAAAGTTCAGCCTCCTTGTCCGCATGCAACTGTATAAGCAGACGGTTCGCCAAAAGGTACTGACCAAGAAGAGAAGCACGCGTCTTGAGACGATGCTTCGCCTCTCCGGAGTACCGCTGAAACCGGAAGAATACGTACTGTTCCAATGGATGAGCACGGCTTTGTGCGCAGGTGTCGGTTATCTGCTTTTCGATCAGCTGCTCCTGCTTCCCGTAGGAGCGGTTGCCGGCTTTATTCTGCCGCGCTGGTGGATCGGAAAGAAGCGGCGAGCGCGGGTCAATGCTTTTGACGAAGGGCTTCTGGACATGCTGACGACGGTGATCGGTTCGCTTCGTGCCGGCTTCAGCTTTGCCCAGGCGCTGAAAACCGTCGTCGACGAGTCCGAGGGACCGGTGCGGGAGGAAGCGGAAGTTGTGCTGAAAGAGATGCAGTACGGCACGACCATGGAGGATGCGCTCACCGAATGGAAAGAACGGATGCCGAGCGAAGATCTCGACCTGATGATCCAGGCGATCTTGATCCAACGCCAAATCGGCGGCAACCTTGCGGTCATCCTGGAAACGATCGTGCAAACCATTCGCGACCGCAGCCGCATTCAGCGGCAGGTCGTTACGTTGACCGCGCAAGGACGGTTGTCCGGTATCGTAATCGGATTGTTGCCCTTAGTTCTCGGTATTCTCCTCTATATGATCGAACCGTCGTATATCGGATCGCTCTTTAATCATCCCATTGGAATCGGAATGCTGGCAGCCGGTCTGGTATCCGGCGTGATCGGGTTTATTTTCATCCGTAAAATCACGACGATCGAGGTGTAAGCGAATGCTTTACGCAGCTTTTTGTATGACGGTGACGTTGACGATCTACTCGTTCTTCGTGCTCCGGGAAGAACGGTTCAAACGGCTCAAACGGCGGCTAGCCCATATTACCGGCAGCGGCGAAACGAGTTTACCGGTATTGTCCCAGCCTGCGGGGGAGCGGGAAGGAACTCTGCTCCGGCGCTTGATGTTTCCGGTGTGGAAGGAATTCCGCCGCGGGTTCAGCCGGACTATGGAAGAGCGCCAGGTTGCCAAGATCGAGCTCAGATTGCTGCAAGCCGGGCAGCCTTTCGGGATGTCTCCGATTGATTACCGGATCGCGCAGCTGACGCTGCTTGTCGGGATTGCGGGTTTGTCGGCATTTTACGCCACCCTATTAAACGCCGGATTTGGCATATCGGTTCTGATCGTGCTTGTCGGAATTATTATTGCGATCGTGCTTCCGGGTTACTATTTGAAATTGAAATCGAAAGGCCGTTGCCGGCTTGCGCTGAAGGAATTGCCGGACGTGTTGGATTTGATGACCGTCAGCCTGGAAGCCGGCCTCGGTTTCGACGCCGCCTTAAGCAAGCTCATTTCCAAAAAAGAAGGAGTGTTGGCGGGAGAGTTTCGGCGCTGTCTCGAAGAAATTCGGCTTGGCAAGACGAGACGGGAGGCGCTCACCGGAGTCAAAGAACGGCTCGTGCTGGATGAGCTCAAAGTACTGATCAGCAGTATCCTGCAAGCGGAGAAGCTCGGGATCGGTATGGTTCAGGTGCTTCGGATCCAGTCGCATGAGGTGCGTGAGCGGCGCAAGCAACGAGCGGAAGAGGAAGCGATGAAGGCGCCGATCAAAATGCTGTTCCCGCTAGTGCTTTTTATTTTCCCGAGTTTGTTCATCGTCCTGCTCGGGCCGGCCGCCATCGAGTTAATACAGATGTTCGCGAAATAGAAAGCCCTGTAAACTCGTAACATCCGCCCATGTCATTTATTTAGAAGCGTTCGAAGGAGGACCTTATGCGTATCGGCGAACTTCTGGTCATGAACGGTCTGATTACGGCCGAGCAGCTTGAGCAGGTTTTGGAGGAGCAGCAGAGCAGCCCCGTTAAACTTGGGGAAATCATGATCGGCAAAGGGTATATTAACGAACGCCAACTTGCGGAAGCGCTGGAATTCCAACTCGGCGTGCCCGTCGTCAAGATGTCAGAGACGGCTTCCGATCCCGCCTCCGTCCATCTGATTCCGGAATCCCTTGCTCGCAAGTATCGCGTCCTTCCGGTCGGTCGGGACGGCGAAAAGCTCCGTGTGGCGATGATTGACCCCCTTAACCATGAGGCCATCAAACAAATCCAGATGGTGTCCGGGCTCCGCGTGATGCCGATGATCGCGACTCGCACAGAGATGGATGAGGCGATCATACGTTACTATGGATCGGACGAATCGTCCGAAGAGCTTAAGCGTATTCTGCAAGCCGGCATCGAACAAAAGGTGTCAGGCATCCATCTCGAGGCGGCGGAACAAGGATTGACTGTCCGATTCCGGATCGGCGATACGCTTCATGAGCATGGGCAGGTGGCAAAGCCGAAGCAGCCGTCTCTGGTCGAGCGGATCAAACGTATGGCGGGCCTCACAGTGGAAAATCGATCGGTTCCGCAATTCGGCCGCTATCGGACCGATGTCGATCATAGACCGGTCGAGATTCGAGTATCCACTCTGCCGACGCTGCATGGAGAGAACCTTTACCTGCTGCTTACAGACCCCTATTCCCCTCTGCTGAAGCTGTCCGAGTTGGATTTCGGCGAAAACCATCTTCGGGAGATCGAGCAGGCACTTAGTCATCCCGGAGGACTTCTGATCGTATCCGGACCGCCGGGCGCAGGCAAAACGTCAACTACCTATTCCCTGTTGGAGCACAAACGGCTGGATGACCGGAAAATCATAAGCCTGGAAGATCCGATCGGGAGGGTGATGCCCGGAATAACGCAGGTGGAAATCAACGAGCAGTCGGGTCTGACGATGGCTCGAGCACTGCGTGCCGCGCTGCGCCACAAGCCCGGCATCGTCCTGGTAGATGGCATGCCTGATGCCGACACTGCCGATACGGCGCTGCTGGCTTCCCGATTCGGACTTTTGATCGTTGGGACGATGACGGCACGCCACGTTTTCGATACTCTGGGGAGATTGATGGCCATGGCGCGCGATACGGAACTGCTAGCTTCTTCCCTCTCCTGCATCGTGGCCCAGCGGCTTGCGAGGCGGGTTTGCCGGCAGTGTGCGCAGTCTGTGCCTGCGACCGACGACGAAATCAGCCGATTCGAAGCGGCCGACCTCATGTCGAGAGAAGAATCGAAGAACGCCGGAAAAGGAACCATCGGGAATTTCAGGTCCTTCGTCTACACCCAAACCAGCGGGAAACCGGCCGTGAGCCGGGGTACCGGCTGCAGAACGTGCGGTGAAACCGGATATCGCGGGTATGTTGCCGTACAGGAAGTCCTAACGATAGACGACCCCCTCCGCGAGCGAATCGCGAAGCGAAGTCCGGTTCTCGAGATCGAGAAGCACGCGCTGCAGAACGGCCACAAAAACTTGTTGCACGACGGCTTGGTTAAAGCCCGGGAAGGGCTCACTACCGTGGAAGAAGCACTTAAAGCAACGACATGACATGTAAAGGTGGACGTGATATGGCTTATCGGTTCCTGGTAGTTGATGATACGAGTTTCATGCGGAAAATGGCGGCCGATTGCCTGCGGCAGTTCGGCTATGAGGTGGCAGGGGAAGCTTCGAACGGTAAGGAAGCCGTCCAACTGTACGAGGAACTGAGGCCGGATGTCGTATTGATGGATTTAACGATGCCGGAAATGAGCGGCTGCGATGCCATTAAAGCCATCTTGGCGATCAACCCGGATGCCGTGGTGCTTATTTGCTCGGCGAGCAACCAGAAGGAATTAATCTTCGAAGCGATGGAAGCCGGAGCCAAAGGATACCTGATGAAGCCTTTCAATTCAAGCCGTCTGCAAGAAGTCATCCGCAAATATGCGGAGCCTTTTTTGACGCCGCAAGATATACCGGAGACGGCTTCCCAATCCGAGGTTCCGCATGAATCACCGACACCGGAGGATGAAGAAGGATCGGCGGTTGGGGCGGTTGAAGCGGTTGAAGCGGTTGAAGCGGCTGAGAGGACTGAGACGGCTGAGACGGTTGAGAGGACTGAGACGGGAGACGAGGCATTAGACGAAATCGCTGCCGAGACGGATAACATCGCGAAGGAGCAAGAACCGGAGACCGGTCATGTGGAATCAGGGGCCTTAACCCGCGATCATAAGTCCGCCGCTGACCTGAATAGGGGGAATGGAAAATTGAAAAGCTTCGTCAGCAGTTTCATGTGCAATTGGCAGGAAGAGCGGAACGGAGTAACTGCGGATTATTCCGCCGTCTACACGGAAAGCGAGAATCAGCTGTTCATCGAAAGGAGAGACGCCAACGATGAGAAGCAGACCATCCCGTTCACTCTCGATGGATTCCGCCAGTTGTCCGCATGGTTGGAGAATAACCTGAGCGTCCGGAAGGGATAAGGATAGTTCAAAAAAATCCGGCCTCGCCTCATTTCAAGGCTCGGTCGGATTTTCACATTGCTGTCAATGCTCCGTTAAACGATCAAGCGATACATCTTGTTCAAGGAGTTTCAACATCAGCTGTTTGTTCCGGTTCTTGTTCCATTGGTGCTAGCGCTTCGTCAGGGTTTTCGCTGTCTGAATATTCGGAATCCAGGTCATTATACGAATCTTCCTGCAAAGTTGATTGTTCTGTGCTTTCCTCCGAGGAAGAAGGGTCGGATTCTTCTTGATCGGATACATTGGGGTCCGTCTCGAAGTTATCTATGTTCGAATCCATGTTGTTGTCAACCTCATCAACCTGCTCATTTTCGTCCGTAGATTGTTCTTCGGGAATGTAGTAATCATCCGGATTATCCTCGGGGTATGAATTCGGTTCATCCGGATCCGGTTGAATCTCTTCAGGGTATTCTGCATCTGAATCCGCCTGCTCCTGATCATTCGAAGAAGAGGAAGAGGGGGGATCGACCGGTTCTGAATTACTGGATAAATCCGCCTGCTGCAGCAAATCATCTATTGGTGTATTCATCACTTCTTCAATCGTTATCGGAACCTGCCTATCGATGAGATCTTCATATATTCTGTATTTATTGACTGACATGTGCAGCTGATGGGAGGTTTCCAGCAATTGTTTGCTGCCTGTTGCGACAAAGACCTCAGCATGAACTTGATGTTCGTCCAAAGATGTTTCAATGGCTTGCCGGATATCCGCTTCATGTAATTGAAGGTCATCTGTCAGGGGGATAATAGTTGTTGTTATCGGATTTCCTTGGACCCCAAGGTAGTTCATTTGAATACAACGATCGATTGTCAACTTAAGAACGTCAATAACCGATTTCCCTTGATAATCCAAGTTGCGGATTACTTTTTCACCGTCTTGATTCATGGCTGCGACATTAATGATCCGGAGATTCGCATCTGCATAGATCTCGATACTCGGATTTATGTCCAATGCAACGACATAAGCGGCGGCATCCGCCTTTTTCATAGGGTAGATGCTTGCAGCAAAGGCGACCAGCAGTGCGATGCAGGCAACCGCAGCATATTTCATCAGCGGCATGAATGAGAATCGAGTTCTATTGCTATAGGTCATCTGCTCGCCAATTAACGGAACGTGATCGGGAGAACGGGGGATATTCTTGAAGGTGCCGTCGGAAGGACACATTAACACGATCTCGGTTTCCGTGACATCGATGACAATACCCGTGTTTTTTTTCATTAGCCGATCCTCCTTTCCACTTTGATAAATGAAGCCAAATGAGTCCATTCCGGATGCAAATGGATATAAACGATCGTAATCAAATATTTGCGGTACTTTTCAATGGTTTTAAGACGATACCCTGTTCTCTCGATAAAAGTTGTAGCCGGGAATCTCTTTTTCTTACATAACTCTTCCGTCAAATCCTTATATTGAATAAACTTCCGGGCCATTTCATTCAATTGTTCACGTGAATCCGAATGTTTAGGCGACGAATCTTGCAAGTCTTTGAAATGGATATGAAATTCATTTAAGCAAGCGTTTAATTCCAATATTTCATCCGCCAATGAGTGGATGTCCGCTTTCTCTTGATAGACTTTCATGGATTGCTTATACTCCATAGAGGAAATCGCAGACTGATCTTCCTCGGAAGTGGAGTTCAAGGAAATCGAAGATAGGGCTCTCTTGTGCTGTTTTAAATAGTTAAACAAGTCTCTTTGAATGAGAAGAAAGGCATAATTTAAAAAGGTTTTCCCATTACCGGGCATATACGTATCGAGGGCCTTATTAAAAGCGAGCAATCCGATACTGGATTCTTCGTCGCTCCAAGTAATATATCTTTTGCAGATGTGGCCGGCAACGTTGAGGATATACGGTTTGTATCGGTTAATCAAATCGAGTTTGGCCAACTCGCTGCCATTTTTCGCTTGAGTGATTTGTTCCGTCAATAGCTGCTCGAGCATTTACTCACCCCAACCGATGCTGAATCGAACATGATGCTAAGGTGCTGACCTTCATGGGTATATATCGTCACTGTTTGCTCCATTATTTATAAAGTTTGGGGAAATCCCAGTCGGGATAAAACCAGTAACCCCCATCGTGAGATGAGGGTTGCCGATGATAGCGTTTCGGATATATTAATGGGCTTCAATCGAGTTAATGACAACATAGCCTTTTTCAGAAATGAGTTCTACGGTGTAGAATACCGTTGTGGACGTCGTTTTGCCATCTGCTGTTTCCACTTTGGTTGCCGTGTAGGTCAAAGTAGCGGTATGTTTTTCCGCGTAGGTTTGTATTTCTACCAATTTGAAGTTCTTCAGTTCGACAGCATCGTTCCCATCTATCGAAGCTTGATTATTCTGACCGTCTAACTCCTCAGCGTATTCTTGGCTGAACATACTAAAATTCGTTTCTTCTTGAACCGAACTCGAGGACTCCTCGTACACTTCGTTTATCCCTGCAATCCCCAAGTCGACCAAATCATTTGCCGCTTCAGGAGTTTCTTCCGCAAGCGCTTCGGCGTTAACCGGGACATAGTCCTCCGTATCTTGATAAGGAATGCCTGCATTCGGGTCTTCAAGCTCTACCGGGGACTTGATATGGATGGTGTAGCTTGCCGGATCCCAATTGATGGTCGCTCCAACCGCTTCGGCAACGGAACGTGCTGGTAAGTAAGAGGTTCCTTTGTAGACGATGGGTCCAAGCGCATTTCCTTCTTTGTCTGTCGGCTGCCATGACTGATCGTCAACGGTAAAAGCGATGTCATGATTGATATAAGCGGTGATTTTCTCCAATTGCGATCCGGCAAATACCCCCGTTGCCCCAAACAACAACGACGTTACCATTAACAACACGACAACCCTGCTCTTTTTTCTCATTCTCAATTCCTCCTAAAATATGATGGTTTTTTGTTGGTGATCTTTCTTTCACCTATTCATACAACATGTCCATCTATTTTGGAGGGGGGAAATAAAAAAATGTCGAAAAAAGATTTGAAGCTTTAACCTGACCCGTGTATGATAATTCCGATTCGGTTTGATTGAAAGTGGAGGCTGTATCTTATGATTCTAAACGAGAAAATAAAAGCAAAAGAGGTTCTCTTGACGGGAGTGAACGGAGAAAGCCTGGGGGTTGTCGCGACAACCGAAGCATTGGCGATGGCGCGTAAGCTAAAGGTAGATCTCGTCTGCACCTCTCTCTTCAGCAGTCCCCCGCCATGCAAGCTTGTCTCGAGAGGAGCCGCTAAGCAGGAGGCCGCGAAGGAGAAGCAGGACTTCAGGAAGAAGGAACAGCCGCTTAAGCTGAAGGAAATCAGGCTAACGGCAAATATTGAAGACCATGACTATGAGACCAAGCAGCGGCAAGCCGAGAAGCTTCTTTCCTCGGGCAACGCGGTTCAATTGGTCGTGAAGCTGCAGAACAGCAAAGAAGGAGCAAAGGCTAAGGATTTGCTAGAACGACTAGTACTGTCGCTGGGTTCCAGCGGAAAGAAGGAGTCCGGTATTCAGGTTAGCGGCAAACAGGCGGCTGTACGGGTTAATCCCTTATAAACGGGAACCCGCCAGCCGCTTGTCCTTGCTTAATCGCAATTTGAGGGGTTGAAATAACATGTTGAGCATTCCGGATAAGATCGTCCGCGAGATTAGAGAGAACGCCAATAATATGGAGAATGCAGGCGCGCTTACCCCGCAAATCCTAGCGTATATGTACGAAGCCAAGCTGTTCAAGCTTTTCGTTCCGACCGCTTTGGGAGGTCTAATGCTCTCCTTACCTGAAGCATTGCGTGTTTTTGAGAAGGCTTCGTGGATCGATGGAAGCTTCGGATGGCTTGTAACCATTGGCTCTGGAGGAGGTTTCTTCTCGGCGACGCTTCCTCCGGAGCAGTCCCGCTTGCTGTTTGGGAACGCCAAAGCGGTCGTTGCCGGGAGCGGTCATCCGAACGGAAGCGCGCGGCCAGTTGATGGCGGCTATGTCGTTAGCAGGATGTGGAAATATTGCAGCGGATCGACGTATGCCAGCTTGTTTACTGCGAACTGCCGAATAGAAAGAGAACCTGGGGAGGAAGGAGAGGTTCGCTCTTTCGCGTTCCTGCCCGAGCAGGTGAGCATCATCCGCGACTGGAATTCATTCGGCTTAAAGGCGACGGAAAGCCATTCCATGTCCGTGGAACAAGCTTTCGTGCCAGAGGACCGTACGTTTGATATTATGAGCAAACCTCATTATGACGATCCGATATTTCGTTATCCGTTCCTGCCGTTTGCCCAAACCTCGTTCGCGGCAGTGTGCCTCGGCATTTGCCGTCACTTTCTGAAAGAAGCCCGCTCCTTCGCCGAAGCACGGCAGGCCGAATGGACTCAGACCCGTCCTCAGCGCATTACGGCTTGGCTGAATATCCTTGAGGAACAAGAAGCAAAGTTTGCGGCGGCGAAGATGCGTTTTTACGATACGGTTGAACGGACGTGGGCGGACTTCGCGAATAAGGGCCGACTTTCGGAGCAAGATGAGCATGAGGTCGGAGCATGCAGCCAAACCGTGGCTAGAGTGTCCTTGGATTGCGCTCATGCGATTTTCCCTTTGCTTGGCATGACGGCGCTTATGGAAGATAACCCTATGAATCGCACATGGAGGGATCTGCATACGGTTACGCAGCATTCTGTGCTCGTTCCGGTGTAAGATCTTTTTATTGGCATTAATTATTTTAGTGGGGATATGCACCTTATCCTGTAGTAAAAGACAATGTTGCTATTCTGGACGCGGTAGGCTGGTCCAGCCCGGCAAGCATCAAAAATCCCGAAGCGGTGTGGAAAGTATTGATGTATCTGGACAGCGAAATGTATACGAAGGTGCTTCCGGAAACGCCAGTAACGCCTGCGGCGTTCCAACCCGCAGCGAAAGCTTATTTTGAGAAATTAACCTCCAGCGGCCATGAAGATCTTGCCAAAGGGATTGAATCGATGTTAAACGCGAACAAGCAGCCTGTTCGGTTTTTTGAATCGTTCTAAGGAAAAGCAAATCCGTTCATCGAGGCAACGTTTAAGCAAGTATTAAAGGGGAAATTGGAAACTTCAGCATTGAACGAAATGGCTGAGAAGATCAATGAAGTTATCGCTGCTGCGAAAAAATAAAGAGGTAAAAAGTAACCTTCGTCGCGCAATTGCGCGATCAATTATGCTGGAATGATGGCTATTATTGAAAGAGAACCTGACCCCTGAACAGGGGCGGGTTCTCTTTCTCAAGACATCATTTACTTCATGCAGACCATTGCAAATTTCAAATTTTATAATATAATTTTGGAAAAGTATTACAGAAGGGATTGGAAAAGTATGCAGAGTTATTTCATAGAAAGAGATGAAGGCTTTCAAACTCACTATTTAGAATGGCAACCCGAGACTACCAGTGGCAAGCTCCCCGTGATCTGCATACATGGAAACCTCTCTAATGCAAGAATGTATAAATGGATCGGAGAGGAACTTTATTCTGAGAAGAGACGTGTTGTTGCGATTGATATTAGAGGATGCGGAGAAAGCGGTATGCCCGAAAAAGGATTTTCATTACATCATATGGCAACGGATATTGAGGCTGTAATGAGTCATTTAGGAATAAACGAAGCTCACTTCATTGCGTATTCAAGAGGTGTAGCTTATGCTCTTCAATACGCTTTGCAAAATCCTGATAACGTTCAAGGACTTGTAATTGGAGACTACCCGGCACATTATTCGAAGTTAAATGAAGACTGGGCAAGAAGAACGGTGAATTCCTATAAAGTCTACGATTCTTGGAATAGTTTATATACAGCAATAGCATCAACCGAGGATTTGAGCAGAGAAGAATTCGAAGCTAGGAAAGAAGAATTTTACGTTGAAAAAGCAGGAGTAATACAAAAAAGATATTCAAAGGAATTTCCTATTCGGCTTCAACTTGAATCAGGTGATTATGACCTTTCATCAGCATTAGATAATATCAGAGGCAAATTGCTAATTGTAAAAGGAAATATGGAAGGCTCTCTATTGAGCGATGAGAGATTAAAGGTATATCAAAAATATAACCCCAAAGTTGTAAGAGTTCATAAAGCAGCGCATGATGTTTTTGATCGTAGAAAACAAGTAGAAGAAGCACTTATTGATTATTTTAACCACGCTATGTAAAAGTAACTGTTTTATTTCTACAACAAAAACGATTTGTCTACTCTTCGCTCATTTCTTCCTAAGCAGACTTTTAGATTCTAAGTTCTTAAGCGAAGTAGTAACAAAATAAGCCTATTCTTTTACGATTATTTCCATAGAGTATCTCGATTTTTCCTTTTTGCCGATATCCCTTTCGCTCAGAGTTTCACGAGGGCGTTCCTGAACGACGGGGATATCGACAAAAGGATGCTTGATGCAGAGGGAACAAAGAGCGCTTAGAGATAGGAAGTTCAACCGTTACACCTTCTCAATATCCACGCGTGTCGAGAAGAAAGTCGCTCCGCCCCCCATGTCGGACAGGCGCTGGGACGTCAGGGTATTAACCGATTGAACGCCTTCATTGCCATGCTCCCACCATAAACCTTGGCTAACGAGTACGCCGGGCAACACATTGTTCGCGACTTTGACGGCGATATGGCATTCTCCCCGGCCATTCCATATGCGAACGCGGTCCCCATGCTGCAGCCCTCGGGCTGCGGCATCGTCAGCGTGCATATCCACCGTCGGCTGTTTTTCCAGCCGCTTCAGCCGATCCTGATTGCCGAAGGTTGAATTGATGAAGCTATGATTCGGCCCTGTTACGAGAAGGAAAGGCCATGACTCGGGTTCGCGAAGCGGAACGTATTCGGGAACGGGAGGCAGCCCGGCTCGTTGCATGGCTTCCGAATACAGCTCTATTTTGCCGGAAGGCGTTGGAATGCGGTCTGGGAACAGGGAAGGGCGATCCAGCTTCATTTTCGCCCAACCGTCGCGCTCTAAGTCCTCGTAAGTAAGGCCGTTGAGGAATGGCGTATCGCGGTCCAACGCTTGCCGAATCATCTGTTCCTCTGTAATGTCGAACACCGCAGGCTCGTATCCCATACGCAAGCCAAGCTCCTTGAAGAGCGTAAAGTTGGATTTGCACTCGCCCATCGTTTCGATAATCGGTTCATGCAACTGAAGGTATAAGTGCCAATAGGAAGCGAATAGATCCCGATTCTCGAAGTGGCTAGTGGCTGGCAAAACTAAGTCCGCATATTTGCAAGTATCCGTGAGGAACAAGTCGTGAACGACCGTAAACAGATCATCCCTCATCAAGCCTTGCCGTATTTGATTCTGATCAGGTGCGACAACCGCCGGATTGCTATTGTATACGAAAAGGAAGTCAACGGCCGGTTCGGACGTGAGCAACGCCTCGCCAAGACGGTTCATATTAATGGAGCGGACATTCCGATCGGGAAGAAGATCGGGACGTTCCAGCTTAAAATTGTTTACAGCGGAATAATAACCGTTGCCCTTAAGCGCACCGCCGCCGAGAATGCCCCATTGTCCGGTCAGAGCAGGCAGGCACGCGATTGCGCGAACAGCCATCCCGCCATTGTCGTGGTGCTGCAAGCCGTTGCCGATTCGGATGAAGGAAGGGGATGCGGCACCATACTCGCGCGCCAGAGCAACGATATCATCGGATGGAATGCCTGTAATCTCGGATACTCTATCGGGTGGGTATAGCTCCGCATGGGCGACAAGCTCTTCATAACCTACCGCATACTGGTCAATAAACTCGTCGTTCGTCAGTTTTTCCTTGATGAGCACGTGCATCATCCCAAGCGCCAATGCCGTATCCGTACCCGGCAATATCGGAATGAACTGGTCGGCCCATATCGAAGTCCGGTTCCGATGAACGTCGATATGAACGATTTTGGCGCCGCGTTTGCGCGCCTCATTCAGATACATCACCTGGTGCATGTTGGTCGAGACGATATTGCAGCCCCAGACGAGCACGAACTTCGAATGCACCGTGTCCTCGGGATCGATGCCGGCCGCGGCCCCCATCGTATAACGGTAACCCGCCGATCCGGTCGCGTTGCATATCGTTCTCTCGAGTTGGCTCGCACCGAGCCGATGGAAAAACCGGCGATCCATGCCCTCTGCGTTTAGAATACCCATGTTGCCGTAGAAGCTGTAGGGAAGTATCGATTCCGCGCCCTTTTCCTCTATAGCTGTCTTAAGCCGCCTCGTTATTTCCTCGTAAGCCTCATTCCAGCTAATCCGTTCGAATTTGAGGGTTCCTTTAGGACCGGTTCTGCGCATCGGATATAGAAGCCTATCCGGATGGTACACCCGTTCGCTTAGGTGCCGGACTTTATTGCAGATCGCGCCTTGGGTGACCGGATGATCCGGATTGCCGTCAATCGACACGATAAGGTTGTTTTCTATTTTCACGTTTAAGCTGCAGGTGTCGGGACAGTCGAAAGGACAGACGGACCGAACAATCTTGCTTTCGGTTGCTTGCATGATAAGGTTCTCACTCCTCTCACTCCATTCCACAAGTATACAGTAAATTTTTCCTCAGATATATTCGGGCAGAAAGGAAAATCCTACCTATTTAACGAAGTTATGAAGTAACAAATAAGTTGTCTGGAGGGAACTTCTTGGCCAAACGAGTGAAATTGTTGGTAGGAACGAACAAAGGCGTGTTTGTCTATTCCACGAATGAAGATCGGAAGGATTGGAAGCTGAGCGGTCCATTCCTGAGCGGCTGGGAAGCTTACAGCGTTCTTGGAGACAGCCGGAACGGCCATACGCTGTTCGCCGGAACATCCCATGCGGCTTACGGGCCGTCTATCCGCGTCAGCTACGACTTCGGCGAAACGTGGACGCAGATTGAAGAGGGGCCACGATACTCCGAGGAGAGCGGGTTCTCGCTGAACCGGATTTGGCAGCTTGTGAAAGGGGCGCCATCCCAACCGGATACGCTGTATGCGGGCGTCGAGGAAGCCGGATTGTTCGTAAGTCATGATCGCGGACATACTTGGAAGGAATTAAGCGGACTTACTAGTCATCCATCGCGCCCCGGCTGGTTTCCTGGAGCTGGAGGCATGTGCCTGCATACGATTGTCATCGATCCGAACCGACCGGAGAGAATATGGGTGGCGATGTCCGCCGTTGGCGTGTTTCGTTCCGAAGATGGAGGGGAAACTTGGGAGGCGAGAAATGCAGGGCTTGCGCGAGTGCCTACGGGACAACTTTTCGACGAGGTTGGCTACTGCATTCATAAAATGGCCCCCGACCCGGAAAATCCGGATATTCTGTACATGCAGGAACATTGCGGAGTGTTCAAATCCGAAGATGGCGGGGACAATTGGACCCCATATGAAGAGGGCCTAACCTTGAAAGAGGGGGATGAGCCGTTCGGATTCCCGTTCTGCGTATCGCCCACCGGGGATCTGTTCCTCATTCCGCTTGAAAGCTCGGAGAAACGCTCGATGAGGGACGGCAAATTGCTCGTATACCGCCGGCATCGGGACGAATCGCAATGGTTGCCGGCCGGTGATGTTCTCCCCGATGAGAAGAGACATGTCAGCGTCTTGAGGGATGCGATGTCAGTCGATTCGTTAGACCCCTATGGAATATACTTCGGAACTACTTCCGGCGAGCTGTTCTGTTCGTTGGACCGAGGAGTAAGCTGGGAACGGCTGCCGGGCCAGCTATCGCGAATCCTATCGGTTAAACCATGGATCGTTGAGGCCGAGGATGAGGATTGAAGTAAGCGTGCCGGGCTTGCTCGCGGATTGCACGGGCGGAAGAGGCAAGTTTCCGCTCGAAGCCGATACGCTGAGGGATGCCTTGGACCGTCTGTTTACCGACTACCCTTTGCTTAAGCACCATGTATATTCCGAGCCCGGAAAAGTACGTAAGCATGTGCTTATATGTTATAACGAGGATAATATCGATTGGCTGGATCATTTAGATGTTCCGCTCCAAGCCGGAGATAAGCTGTTCGTCATGCAATTGGTTTCCGGAGGTTAATGGTCGAAACGATATAATCGCTCGCAACGCGAATAAAGCCGCTACCGGAAATCATCCGTAGCGGCTTTATTCAATATTTCTTCTTGCCTTTTGCTTTATCGAATTAAGTAACGTTTCTATGCACAAAGAGGGAGTCCTTTCTTATTATATGTAACAAAACGTTATACAACGGTTTGACGCTCCCTCGCTTTCGGTTAATAATCGGACTAAATCTTACTGTCGCATTGACTGCGAAGGGGGAAGGTAAATGAACAATGTGATGCCGGTAACACAGCATGTAATGGTTACTTCCCCTCATTATTTGGCGAGTATGGTAGGTGCGAGGATACTGGAGCGGGGCGGTAACGCATTCGATGCGGCGGTTGCCGTTAGCGCGACGCTTGGAGTCGTGTATCCTCACATGACGGGAGTAGGCGGGGATGCATTCTTCATGCTCTATAAAGCCGGAGCGAAAGAAATCGTCGGTTATAACGGTACGGGAAGGGCAGGGACTAGCGCCGACTGCTCTTTCTTTCAGGGCAAAGGCATGTCTTCTATTCCTTTGCGGGGCGCTCTAAGCGCGATAACGGTTCCGGGAATGGTGGACGCTTGGTGGGAAGTATGGTCGGGCAACGGGAAACTCAGTTGGGAGCAGGTGTTGGAGCCGGCGGTCCAATATGCGGACAAAGGGTTTCCGGTTTCGCCTAATCTGCACGACTGGATATGCCGGGATGAACAATTGATCCGTTCCTGCGATCCGATGAAAAAGACGTTCCTGCCGAATGGAGCCATTCCCCTCCCGGGGGCAACGCTTATCCAGCAAGATATGGCGCGGACTCTTCGGCTCTTGCAGAAGGGAGGCAGGAACGCCTTCTACCGCGGTGAAGTGATGGAGCGGATCGTCGCGGACGTTAAACGAAATGGCGGAGTGCTCGGGGAGGATGATTTCGTTTTCCATGTCGGCCAATGGGTGGAACCGATTTCGACGGACTATCGCGGCTATCGAATTTACCAGATGCCGCCCAACTCCCAAGGCTTCACGGCGCTAATGATGATGAATATGCTGGAGCGGTATGATTTGACGGGGATCGACCGCCATTCAGCCGACTATTATCACCTGATGGTGGAAGTCATCAAGAAAGCTTTTCACGACCGCGACCTTCATCTGACCGACCCTGAATTTGCCGCAATCCCATTGGAGCGCCTATTATCCAAGGAGTACGCGAAGGAGCTGACGGGGCGGATCTCGCTAGATAATGCGGACGTTCATCTGTCGCCGGCAATGGGACAAGACACGGCTTACGCGGCAATCGTGGACGAAGAGGGGAACGGGGTTTCGTTCATCCAAAGCCTTTATTTTGATTTCGGCTCTTGTTACATGCCTGAGGGTACCGGCGTTATTTTACAGAATAGAGGTTCGTTCTTCTCGCTTGATCCAGAGGACGTCAATTGTCTGCAGCCTGGCAAACGGACCTTTCATACCTTGATGCCCGCGATGGTGTTCAAGGACGGTTTGCCTTATATGTTATACGGGACGCAGGGCGGAGAAGGGCAGCCGCAGACGCAGCTGTCGATCTTGACCGGCGTGCTCGATTACGGATGCACGATTCAGGAAGCGATCGCGAACCCGCGTTGGGTGTATGGGCGGACCTGGGGTGAAGACAGCGATAGCCTTAAGGTGGAGAATCGGGTTGCGGCCTCGGACGTTCGGCTATTGCGCGGCAAGGGGCACGCAGTGGAGTTGGTGGACGATTGGGACTGGATTATGGGCCAAGCGCAAGGGATTATCATTGACCGGGACAGGGGATGCTTAACCGGAGCTGCCGATCCGCGAGGAGATGGCATGGCGGTAGGATGGTAATGAACTCTCGGATAATAAAATTCGAATAAGACCCCGGAAAATGGCTATCCTAATCCAGCAACGCTAGTTTTTAAGGCGTTGCCGGGGGATTGCTTTTGGCAAAAGGGGCTGTGAAAATGAAGAAATAAGGAGATTCAGTTTGCATTTTATATGGGAACCTGTTATGATAAGACCTATCGAAATCGTGACCTGGATTCACAAAATGGAAAGGGTTATTATTTTGTAAAACGTAACCTTTTTCATATTGTGGATTTTTTATTCGTATGAATAAAAAAGTTCATGAGGCAATAGAAGTTGGAGGTGAATTACATGCAAACAGGTACAGTGAAATGGTTTAATGCAGACAAAGGCTTCGGTTTCATCGAGGTTGAAGGCGGCAACGACGTATTCGTGCATTTCAGCGCGATCACAGGTGACGGCTTCAAAACTTTGGACGAAGGACAACGCGTTCAATTCAACGTGGTACAAGGCAACCGCGGACCACAAGCGGAGAATGTTGTTAAACTGTAAATCCAACACAAAAATGCCCTTAACGGTAAGTTAAGGGCGTTTTTTTTGGTTATGCTATAGGAAAAGGGGGCTCGTCCATGTACTCACGGAAGAAATCGTTAGAGGAGATCCCTGAAGAAATGACGGCGATCTGGTCCTGCACGAGTGAAGGCTGCAATGGATGGATGAGGGATAACTTCGCATTCGAAACAATCCCGACCTGTGGATTATGCAACAAGCCAATGGAAAGCGGAACTAAGATGCTTCCTGCGCTTGTAAACACGAACCGGGATCAGAAATCCCTCCGCAAGGGCGTCTCAATCGGATAACCAAGATCATGCAAGGGAGCACCGCGAGAGGTGCTCTTTTTCTTTTTGTCCGAAACTACGGAAAACTTTCACTAATTCCACGAATTTACCACGCAGTAATTCCTCCCTTAATGTCATATATAATTACATTTATAATATGTTTGAAAACGCTTAATCCCTCTAAGGGAAAGGCGGAAAACGCTTCCGCCACATTCACGAACATTGATTCGGCAAGGCAAACACCTTGTTCGTATAAACAAACTTCTTGTAACCTATAACAAAGTCTTATGTGTATTATCATTGAAAAACACGAACGAATAAGGTAAAGTTAGAGTTGTTTCGTGTTAGTATTTATGACATAATTACAAATATAGATTTATTATCTCGTTATTATGTGACAATACATGTTAGATAATAGCATAAGGAGTTGCTAACATGAAAAAGAAGCTAGTGTTGGTCGGTAATGGGATGGCAGGCGTAAGCTGCGTTGAACAACTGTTGAAGCTTGCTCCGAACCGTTATGAGATCACGATATTCGGAAGTGAACCGCACCCTAACTATAACCGTATCCTGCTGTCTTCCGTTCTCGCCGGCGATGCCGACATGAAGGACATTGTCATCAATGACTGGTCCTGGTATGAAGAAAATCACATTACGTTGCACACCGGACATACTGTAAACCACATCGATAAAGAACGGAAGCTTGTTAGTACCGATGGGGGGATCGTCGTTCCTTATGACGAGCTCATCATCGCAACCGGTTCCTTACCATTCATGCTCCCGCTTCCCGGCGCGGAAAAAGAAGGCGTAATCGCCTTCCGGGATATTAAAGACTGCGAGACGATGATGGCAACTTCCCGAAAATATAAAAAGGCGATCGTCATCGGCGGCGGGCTGCTCGGGTTAGAAGCGGCGCGCGGACTGCTCAATCTCAATATGGAAGTATCCGTCGTTCACATCCATCCTTATTTAATGGAAAGGCAATTGGATCAACCGGCATCGCTCATGCTTCAACGCGAGTTGGAGCAGCAAGGAATGAGGTTCCTGCTCTCCAAGAATACGGAATCGATCCTCGGAAGGAAACGAGTTACGGGCGTACGGTTCACCGACGGATATGAAGAAGCGGCAGACCTCGTCGTTATGGCGGTAGGAATCCGGCCTAACATTGCCTTGGCGAGGAATAGCGGAATCGAGATTAACCGGGGAATCGTCGTTAACGATTATATGGAAACGGACGTACCAAATATCTATTCCGTCGGGGAATGCGCGGAGCATCGGGGCATCGCTTATGGCTTGGTCGCTCCTCTCTACGAGCAAGGGGCAGTGCTGGCCAAGCGGCTCGCGGGCGCCGACACGCAAGGGTATCATGGTTCGGTCGTGTCCACGAAGCTCAAAGTATCGGGAGTTAACGTATTCTCAGCGGGTCAATTCAAGGATGCGCCGGATACGAGGGCAATTCGTCTGCAGGATGAGCTGGACGGCGTATACAAGAAAATCGTACTTAGGAACGGCCAAGTTATCGGAGCCGTGTTGTTCGGAGACACCGCGGATGGATCACGTTTGTTCGCTATGATTCGCAGCGGGGAAGACGTGACGGGCAAAGAAAAGGAAGTGCTTCTCGGCGCAAGTGCGGGAGGCGGTACGGCCAAGTCGGGTGCCGAGCTGGTTGCGGCGATGAGCGATGACGAAATCGTCTGCGGGTGCAACGGCGTCAGTAAGGGAACGATCGTACAAGCGATTCAAGACAAAGGCTGCTCCAGCGTTAACGATATTAAGGCGTGCACGAAAGCATCCGGTTCCTGCGGAGGCTGCAAGCCGCTCGTTGCGGACGTGCTGACCTACGTGCTCGGAGCCGATGGCGTAAAAACCGTCAAAGAGGGCATATGCGGATGTACGGCGCTCGGTCGGGATGAAGTGGTCGAAGCCATTAAGAGCATGCATCTAACAACCTCCAAGGAAGTCATGAACGTTCTTGATTGGAACAATACGGAAGGTTGCTCCAAGTGCCGTCCGGCGTTGAACTATTATCTCGGAATGGTATGGCCGGAAGAACACGAGGACGAGAAGGAATCCCGCTTCGTTAACGAGCGCAATCATGCCAACATCCAGAAGGATGGCACCTATTCCGTCGTTCCCCGGATGTATGGCGGCGTGACTACGCCCAAAGACTTGATGAAGATCGCGGAGATCGCGAATAAATACGATGTTCCGCTTGTGAAGGTGACCGGCGGACAGCGAATCGATTTGCTCGGAGTCAAGAAGGAAGATCTGCCGGCTATGTGGGCGGATTTGGATATGCCTTCAGGCTATGCTTACGGTAAAGCGCTGCGGACTGTGAAAACTTGCGTAGGATCAACCTTCTGCCGATTCGGCACCCAAGATGCCATAAGAATGGGCATCAAGCTGGAGAAGAAATTCGAACGCTTGAACACCCCGGCGAAGGTCAAGATGGCCGTCTCCGGATGCCCTCGGAACTGCGCGGAGGCTACGATCAAGGACTTCGGCATTATCGCGATCGACGGCGGATGGGAGCTGCATGTCGGGGGCAACGGGGGGACGAAGCTTCGAGGCTCGGACCTGCTCTGCAAAGTGAAAACCGAAGACGAGGTTCTCGAATGGTCCGGCTCATATCTCCAATATTACCGGGAAACGGGAAAGTACAACGAACGTACTTCCGAGTGGTTAGAGCGTGTCGGGCTGGATACGATTAAAGCGGCCTTGGACAAGCAAGAGGATCGGTTAGCATTAGTCGGGCGAATCGAGAAAACGTTGGATCTAATGAAGGATCCTTGGAAAGAAATCATCGAACAGAAGAAATTGAACGAAACTTTTATTCCCCTAGTGAACGAGACAACGGAGTCTCTGACGAAATAAATCCCCATCCTAAGTGCACCAAACCATGCGGCGATTTGCGCTCGCAGGTTTGGTATTACGACGACGACGAAGCCGTTTTTGCTGGTGCCGCTAATGAATGAGACAACGGAGTCTCTCTGCAAGATAGACCTTCGTTTCTCATTCTGTTCAGCAAGGAGCTGCGGTATGGCAAAGTCATCCCCTACGCAAACGCTTGTTTTTTCTACGATCGCTATGACGGCATCCTTCATGGTCTGGAGTTTGTTCGCGCCGCTTGCCGGTCAAATCCAAGAGCTTCTCCATCTCACAACGCTTCAAAAAAGCATTCTCATTGCCACTCCCGTCTTATTGGGATCGATTATGAGAATTCCGATGGGCATCTATACGGATCGTTTCGGCGGCAGGAAGATGTTCGCGGCTACAATGCTTTTCCTTGTGCTGCCCCTGATTGCGGCGGGGTGGGTCAACACCTTTCCCCTCTTGCTTCTATGCGCATTGTTCATTGGAATGGCCGGAACTACGTTCGCCATCTCCTTGACCTATGTTTCCCGTCGATACCCGGCAGAGAAGCAGGGCTTCGTGCTAGGGCTGGCAGGGCTCGGAAATCTCGGAGTAGCTGCAGCTAGTTATCTTATTCCTGTAATTCTGAGCCGCTTCGGTTATGAATGGGTGTTCTGGGGTTTGGCCTGCATGATCGCCGTCGTGACGGCAGTGTTCTGGTTGGGAACCGCTGAATTGCCGCGTCCTCCCCAAACGAAAACGTTCAAGCAAGCGTTGTCCGTGATTAAGGAGAGGCCGACGTGGTATTTATCGTCGTTCTACTTTCTTACGTTCGGCGGGTTCGTAGCCTTCAGCGTTTATTTACCAACGCTGCTCAAGGAGCTATTTAACCTAAGCGCGACGGATGCGGGTCTCAAAACAGCCATATTCGTGCTGGTAGCTACATTGATTCGTCCGTTAGGAGGTTATCTGGCGGACGCGGTCGGATCGCAGAAGGTGTTGGCTTCCGTATTCGCGGGCATTGCCATAGCTTCGCTCTTAATCGCGATATCCTTAAACCACTTCATTCCTTTCAGCATTGGATGCTTGGTCATTTCCGCTTTACTAGGTCTAGGGAATGGTGCCGTGTTTAAAATGGTGCCGGAGATTTCGTCCGGAAATACCGGGGCGGTTACGGGCATTGTGGGCGCTGCAGGCGGTATTGGCGGTTTTTTTCCTCCTATCGTGCTGGGATTTATAGAGCAGTCTACGGGGAGTTTCATGCTGGGTTTCGTGCTTATGGCCATTTTTGCGGGAATCTGCCTGTGGGGAAGCCGTTTAGCCATCCGGCTGCAAGCTTCCGAGGTGCGGTTGTAATGGGTCCGGGCATGTTGCGTTAAGGTTGTTCTATACAGCCGTCCTGAGGACGGCGAAGCCGTTTTACTTGATCGACAAGAAAGGGAGGTCGTCTGCGGATGGGGAAACAGAAGCTGGTATTAATAGGTAACGGGATGGCGGGTGTCCGATGTATAGAGGAAATTATGAAGCTTGCGCCGGATGCGTATGATATTACGATTTTCGGCAGTGAGCCTCATCCCAACTATAACCGCATAATGCTGTCCAAAGTGCTGCAGGGTGACACTCAAATCAAGGATATAACCATTAATGATTGGCAGTGGTATAAAGACAATGGCATTACGTTATACACGGGTGATCCGGTAACGCAAATCGATGTCGCCGAACGCAAAGTCTTAAGCGCGAAGGGAATATCGGTAAATTACGATCGTCTTATTCTGGCTACCGGTTCGCTGCCTTTCATGCTGCCGCTTCCCGGAGCGGATTTACCCGGAGTTACGGCATTTCGCGATATTAACGATTGCAACACGATGCTCGAGGCATCCCGCAAGTATAAGAAGGCAATCGTTATCGGCGGCGGTTTACTCGGTCTTGAGGCCGCTCGGGGCTTGCTCAACCTAGGCATGGAAGTGGATGTCGTTCATATATTTCATCACTTAATGGAGCGGCAGCTAGATCCCGATTCGGCGGGGATGCTGAAGATGGAGCTGGAAAAGCAGGGCATGCGTTTCTTGCTGGAAAAGCATACGGAAAAGGTGCTCGGCAAGAAGAGGGTAGAAGGCCTGCAGTTTAAGGACGGCACCAAGGTTGCGGCCGATCTCATCGTAGTCGCGGTAGGTGTACGGCCGAACGTTAAGCTGGCTGCGGATAGCGGTATCCAAGTCAATCGGGCAATCGTCGTCAATGACCAGATGGAGACGAGTATTCCGGGCATCTACGCAGTGGGAGAATGCGCGGAGCATCGCGGCATGGTTTACGGATTGGTAGCTCCGCTTTACGAGCAAGGGAAAGTGCTTGCCAAGAGTATCTGCGGCTCGGATTCAGACAGCTATCAAGGCTCCATACTTTATTCCCAATTGAAGGTATCGGGCGTAGAGGTATTCTCTGCGGGAGAAATCCGGGACTCCGAAGTCACGGCGTCGTTGAAAGTTTATAATGGCATCCATAATCACTATAAGAAGGTAACCGTTCGCGACAACAAGATCGTCGGAGCCGTATTGTTCGGGGACAGCAGCGAAGGGAACAAGCTGCTCGGTTATATTAAGCAGGGAGCAGATGTATCGGTATTGGAGCAACAAGCGGGCAGCGGGACGGATGCGGATGAGGAATACGTGTGCGCCATGTCGGATAAGGAAACCGTGTGCTCTTGCAACGGCGTAACCAAAGGAACCATCGTGTCCGTCATTCGGAGCGACAAGCTGGAAACCTTCGAGGAGGTGCGGGAATGCACGAAAGCATCCAGCTCCTGCGGGGGTTGCAAGCCGATGGTAGCGGCGATTCTACGAGTCGCCTTAGCAAGCGACGGGGAAGCGGAGACCGTAAAGGAAACGGTATGCGCGTGCACGGAACTGAGCCATGAAGAGCTGAAAGAAGCTATTCATCGTGATGGGTTCAAGTCTGCGGCGGAAGCCCGGGAGCAGCTTGCTTGGAAGTCGTTGGACGGATGCCCAACCTGTCGTCCTGCATTAAGCTACTATGTGGGCTCTCTTAATGGCGATTCCATTGAAGAAACTAGAGGTACGCCTCTTGCCGATGGCACCTATTCGATTGTTCCGCGTATGCATGGCGGTCTTGCCGATTCCGAGCAGCTGAGGCAAATTGCGAATGTCATCGACAAATACGGTGTGCCTTATGCCAAGATAGGACCTGCAAGGTTTGAATTGCTCGGCATTGCTCAAGAGAATCTGGCGTCTGCGGTGTCGGAATTAAACATGCCGATTGCCGAAGCCGGCTACGGCCAACCCTTGACCGTAACCGCCTGCGAGGGTTTGCGTTACGATCGTTACGCGCTGCAGGATTCGATAGGCATGGCCATTGCTTTGGAACGTCGGCTAGAAAATCTTCAAATGCCGACCCTTCTATCGGTAGCGGTATCAGGCAGTCCGCTGCATCGGGCGGGGACATTGGCTAAAGACGTAGGCATTGTCGGCGCACCTGGCGGCTGGGAAATTCATGTTGGAGGAAGCTCCAACGGTGCTCTACGTCAAGCGCAGCTGTTGAGCAGTGAACCGATGGATCAAGCCGCGCTTGAGATGGCGGCGGCATTCCTGCAAGCTTATCGGGAGCAAGCTTACTATGGAGAAGCGACTTGGGAGTGGATCGATCGCATTGGGCTTATCAACCTCAGGGAGCAATTGTTTAACGGGTCTTACCGTGCCGGGTTGCTGGAACGATTAGATTCGCAGCGGAATAAATACGGAACGAAATCCACAGAACGGCAGCCCGCGGCTGCCTTGGGGCAGGTGAAATAAATGAGCCGGAACGCAGAAGTACTTGAGCCGCAATCGACGTCGGTATTCGATACGCAATGCCCGTTCTGCAGCGTACAGTGCAAAATGCAGGTGATCGAACAGAGAGACGAAACGAAGAACGTGACCTATACGGTCCTTCCTAAGCCGAATGCCGCTTCGGAAGGCCGGCTTTGCATCAAAGGAATGAATGCGTACCAGCATGCTTTAACCGCAGAGCGAATCTTGCATCCGATGGCGCGGGTAGACGGACAGTTCGTTCGTATTTCTTGGGAAGAAGCTTATCAACGCATCCACCTTAAATTCGCCGAGCTTCGCAACCGTTATAGCAATGATTCCATAGGGGTTTATGGCGGCGGGTCGCTGACGAACGAATCCGCTTATTTGCTCGGGAAATTCGCAAGAGTGGCCTTGCAAACGAAATACATCGATTACAACGGGCGGTTCTGCATGTCCGCGGCGGCTTCCGCAGGTAATAAAACCTTCGGCATGGATCGCGGTTTAACGAATCCGTTATCCGATATCCCGCTTGCTAAGTGCATTATCCTAGCGGGAACGAACATCGCGGAATGTCAACCGACGCTCATGCCCTATTTCACAAGGGCGAAGGAGAACGGTGCTTATATTATCGTCATCGATCCCAGAGAGACGGGGACGTCGGCTATCGCGGACTTGCATTTGAAAGTAAAGCCGGGAACGGATGCGGCTCTAGCCAATGGACTGCAGAAGATTCTGATAGAAGAAGGGTTATTGGATCAGGCTTTTCTGTCGGGCCGTACGTCCGGGTTTACTGAGCTGAAGGCTCATCTTCAGCAATTGAGTCTCGGGGAAATAGCTGAATTGACCGGAGTATCGGAAGAGAATATCCGCAAAGCCGCTATAGCCTACGGCAAAGCGGCTACGGGAATGGTATTCACGGCTCGCGGGGTGGAGCAGCAGACCGACGGGTATATGGCGGTTCGGAGCTTTTTGAATCTCGTGCTAATGACCGGCAAGATCGGTAAGCCGGGTTCCGGTTACGGGGCTATTACCGGGCAGGGGAACGGGCAAGGAGGCAGGGAGCACGGTCAGAAAGCAGATCAGCTTCCGGGCTATCGGTTAATCGAGAATCCGGAGGATCGGGCTTACGTCGCCGGAGTATGGGGAATCGATCCAAGCGATTTGCCCGGCAAAGGCGTCTCTGCATACGAGATGATGGAAAAGGTGCACAGCCAAGAGATACGCGCTTTGTTCGTAATGGGCTCCAACCCGCTGGTGTCTAATCCTAATGCCAATTTCGTCGAAGAGGGACTGAAGAAGCTCGACTATCTTATCGTGGCGGACATGTTTGTATCGGAGACGGCTCGTATGGCTGACTTGGTATTGCCTGTGTCAGCCTACATTGAGAATGAAGGGACGTTAACGAATATGGAAGGGCGCGTCCTTCTTCGGGAAGCGAATCGCCCGGTTCCGGGGGAAGCGAAGCATGATTGGCAAATCCTATGCGAGATAGCCGGTCGCTTAGGCAAGGAACGGCATTTCGGCTTCCAATCGTCGGAGTCGATCTTCGAAGAGCTTCGCTTAGCCACTCGCGGCGGCATTGCCGATTATTACGGCATTACCTACGATAGACTGCGTAAGGAAGAAGGGGTCTATTGGCCTTGTCCGTCGCCAGAGCACGCGAGCGCCGGCCGTTTGTTTGAAGCTGCTTTTGCGCACCCGAGCGGGAAGGCCGAACTCGTTAGCGTGCGTAACCATTTGCCCGATGAGCCTACGGATGAACAATTCCCGCTAACTTTAACTACGGGCCGCGTGCTTACTCACTATTTGACGGGTGTTCAGACACGGCGAAGCCATTCTCTGGCTGCCCGCGACTTCGAGTCTTATCTGGAAATCCATCCTCGCACCGCTCGGAAGCAAGGGATTAAAGATGCCACGTTGGTCCGTCTGGAATCAAGAAGGGGAGACATCGTCGTTCGAAGCCGTTACTCTACCGACATTCGGGAAGATACCGTATTCGTTCCGATGCACTGGGGCGATATCCAGAATGTGAATAAGGTGACGAATCCGGCGCTCGATCCGACTTGCCGCATGCCGGGTTTCAAGTCTTGCGCGGTCAAGGTGTCGGCGTTGTTCCCTAAATAATCTTGTTCATAACCTTTCATGCAAGTTAAACGCAAAAAACTCGACCTTGTCGAGTTTTTTTGCGTTTAGCATGAACGATTAGAAAGCATAAGTTTTTATCCCCTTATACTCATCTAATCGCTCGATACAAACGTGTAGCGCCGTCCTAAGGACAGCGAAGCCGTTTTACTTGCATGACAGCCTTGGTGACCCCAGTAACTGGTCATATGACGCAAGGCCGGTATACGATCAATGCAGATATAAACGAATCTTCATAGGTCTGGAAGGAGAAAGCTTGATGAGCAAGGTGTATGATGTTATTGTCGTAGGCGCGCGGGTGGCGGGATCTTCGTTAGCTTTCTTATTGGCCAAAGAAGGGTACAGCGTTCTATTGTTAGACCGCGGCGCTTTTCCAAGCGATACGGTATCGACCCATAACCTTTACAGTAATTCCTTAGGGATGCTTAGGGGGATGGGGGTGTTGGATGCCGTGCTTGCGACGGACACGAACATTTACCGCCGTGCGCATGTTAATTTCGATGGCGCGGTTATAGATGGCATATTTCCGGAGTCGGATGGCGTGACGGGCTGCTTATGCATTAGGCGTAAACATCTGGATCGAATTCTGTTTGAGAATGCCGAGGCTCAAGCCGGAGTTACCGCAATAGAAAATTTTCGCGTCACCGGTTTAATTAAGGAAGCTGGAGTCGTTGTCGGGGTTGAAGGGAAGCGCCGTAACGGAGATCCCGACCGGTTCATGGCGAAGCTTGTCGTAGGTGCGGATGGCAGGTTGTCCGGTGTTAGGGAATGGGCTGGCAGTGAACGGAAAGTATGCATTCCTACGGATTTCACCTCCTATGTAGCGTATCTTTCGGGTTATTCGCAAGACGGCGAGAACCACGCTGAATTCTACAAGAACGGGGATAAGCTTGCCATTGTCTTTCCGACAAGCGATAGCCAATTCGTAATGGGCGCAATGTTCCCTCTTGAGGATACGGATTGGATTAATCGGTTTAGGATGAATCCGGAAGCCGGCATTCGGGACCTTATTGACGAAGGGTTCGCGCATACGACTTTACCTGCCCGTCTGAGAAAGGCAATTTTCGACGAGCCGGTCAAAGGGTTGCACGGCTATAACAACGACTGGCATCATGGCATGGGCGAAGGTTGGGCGTTGCTCGGCGATGCGCTAACCTTCAAGGATCCGGCAGTCTGCCAAGGCATGCATGACGCCCTTTATGGGGCGCATTTGCTCTCGGAGATTTTATCGCAATATCGCGCGGATGTGTGGAAGGACAATTGGCAGCGGATGGGCGAGGTTTATCAGTCCGCCATGGAATCGAAGCTGATGTCCAGGTTCTGGATGGGGTGCCAGTTCACTAAGAACGCACCAGTGCCTCCCGAAATAACGGCCGCATATCGATTGGTCGGGATGGATGAGCAGGCAACCCAAACATTCTTGGGCATATACAATTACGTGAACGAGCCGGAGGATTTGCAGAAGGAAATCGGGAGATTGATAGGCGCTGCAACTTAATTCGCCTAGAAAGGGACTGCCCTTCGAGTCTTTTCAGACATATGGGACAGCCCTGGTATTATTCTTGATCATGCTTCGACTTGAGATTGCTTGCTTCCGCAAGATACCCGGACGATTAGTTCCGTCTCTACGGTGATCCGGCTTGCTTTAATGCCCGCATGGCGCCAATCGCGAGCAGGTCGGAACTTGCGAAGATCGCTCTAGGCAAGCGACTAAAAAGGTTTCTAGAACGAAATTTTCGATAATTTTACGAAAATAATACCGAAAGGTTTGAGTGCCAGGAACGACATTTATCAAAAGCATGGGCTTCTGCCGATATATAAGTTAAATGAACCATTACATGGGGGTGCTTCAGATGTCCACGCCAACGATCTTCGTGTTTACCGGAACTAGCGGTTCCGGGCGCAAGACGGTTGCTCGGATAACGGGAGAACGGCTTGGCTGGGTGCCGGTCCGGTCCTGTACTACACGTCCGCCCCGTAGCCCTGATCAGCCGGATGGAGATTATCACTATGTCAGCCGCGAACGGTTTGCCGAGTGGGAGTTGGGCGGGAAATTCGTTCAAACCGCGGAGATCGATAAAAATAAATACGGTGTTCTTAGCCAAGAGCTGGAATCGGCGATGAGCGGTAATCATAAAGTCTATCTCGTTCTTAATCGGGAGGGTGCCGCAACCCTTAAGCGGCTTTATGGGGAAAGGGTTGTGCGGATTTTCATCTATGTAGATAAACACACAGTGCGAGAGAGGCTCGAGAGCAAAGGGGTTCGGTACGAGGTCATCGAACATTATCTCGACCACTATACGGAAGAAGTGACTTACCGCAAAATGTGCGAGCATGTATTCGAGAACGTGGATTTGAACCGTACGGTTGAGCAACTATGCGAAGCCATGAAATCATACGAGTCGTGATGACTTGAAAGCTCGCAGCACAAACAAGGGGGCTGTCCCATGAGGTCTGATAAAGACTCAAGGGATAGCCCCTATTCCAATTGTTCCGCAAATAGGTATGACCTTTTATGTAAAAAAAACGATCCGATCCGCTTATTCCCGCAAGGAAATGACATGAACGAGCTGCGGATTGGAAGTCACTTTGATGATGCTGTGATTTGAATCGTATTCTGCGGTTCCTAGACCAACGTCGGTTGAAGTTTCGGTGCCCAGAACGTAGAATAAGTCATCCGCCAGCGTTCGGATGCAAATTTCCCGCTCTTCTTTGCCGAGGCTTTCCCAATCGTCCGCTTCCATCTCGAATGCTTCGAAAAACAGGGGTACTGTCGTTAAAGCGCGGGACAAGTCATCCAAAATATGATCATAGGATCTGGTGTATGCTATAGCCATGGGGTAACCCCTTTCGAGTTTTGTTTCATTATACGCGACGCCGAATTCTTTAGCCAACCTTTAGGTGATCTTCCTTGATGTAGTACTTTAACACTGCGTTTACATTCGTTATAATAGATAGGGTTCTGGAGGTGATTAACTTGCAACATTTTCGGCTAGGAGTATGGTTATCCAAGCCTTTCGTCTTTTTTTCCCTGTTGATGATGCTCAAAATATATTTGGCCCGAATCGTAATATTCGAAGACGGCTCCGTATGGCTGCCGCTGGCAACGGGAATTCCATCGGTATGGGTTCTGTTCTGCCTTATCGAATGGTTGGTCCCGCGTAAAAAACTGGGTGTATATTTGACTGTGAATTTACTCTTGACGACGATATTCTTCGCAGTCATCATGTACTACAAGTATTTCGGGGTAATCGTTACTTATCATGCCCTGCAGCAAGTCACTCAGGTAACGGAGGTCAAAGGAAGCGTCTTTTCATTGCTTCATCCTTATTTTCTGTTCATCTATACGGATGTTGTCGCCTTTTTATTGTTATTTATGAACCGTCGGTTCCGGACGTGGAGCAAGAAGCTGGCCGTTCGCGAATCCAATGTGCTATTATCCGCAGTATTCTTTCTATCTCTAGCAGGCAGCGTGTTGACCGTTTGGATACATCGAGACAGCATTAACGAGCTGAAGCAGGCCGAGAACATGGGAATCTTGAATTACGAAGCTTATGCAGTCATCGCCAGCGCTACGCAGGAAATCGAAGATCCCAAGAACATCACGCCCGAAGCGATTGCAAAGCTTAAGGGTGAACAGGCGAGTGCGTTGCCGGAACCTATGTATTGGGGAAAGGCGCAAGGCAAGAATGTCATCATTCTGCAGCTCGAAGCCACTCAGAATTTCCTGATCAACAGGAAAATAGACGGGCAGGAAGTAACGCCGGTTATGAATCAGCTTGTTAAAGAGCATTTTTATTTTCCGCACTTCTATCAGCAAGTCGGGCAAGGGAATACATCGGATGCCGAGTTTGTCGTAAATACGTCCTTCTATATACCTCCGCACGGTGCGGCATCTCAGGATTACGGGGACCTGGCATTGCCAAGCTTGCCTAAGGTGCTGGAGGAGCATGGCTATCAGACAGCAACGTTCCACACGAATGACGTGCAATTCTGGAATCGCAAGGAATTGTACAAGGCGCTAGGATTCGATAGCTATTATGATGCTGATTTTTTCGGCGATGAAGATATGGTTTTTTTCGGACCTTCCGATGAAGTGCTTTACGATAAAACGGCAGATGAATTGCTTAAGATGAGCCAAACAGGCAAGCCCTTCTATGCGCAAATCATTTCGATGTCATCCCACCATCCGTTTAATATTCCGGAGCGTAAAGTTCGGTTTCAGCTCCCGCAGAGATATCAAGACACGATGGTCGGGGACTATATCCAAGCACAGAATTACACGGACTATTCGTTGGGACTATTCATAGAGAAGCTGAAGAAGATCGGCCTATGGGATAACTCGGTAATAATGATATACGGCGACCACCTCGGTTTGCCGCTCTACTCTTTGAGCGATCACGAGAAGGTTCTCATGGAAGAAATTTATGGCCGGACCTATCGATTTTCCGAAATGCTGAATATTCCGCTGCTTATTGTTGCGCCGGGGGTAACGGAACCGAAAGTGCTGCCGCAAACGGGCGGTCAGGTGGATATATTTCCGACATTGGCGAATCTTCTGGGCATCCCGTTGCGGGATCATATCCATTTCGGACAGGATATTCTGAATAAAGCGAACAATTTACTTCCGCAGCGGTATTACTTGCCTTCCGGCTCGTTCGTGAACGACAAGGGCGTTTTCGTACCGGGTCTTAATTACACGGATGGAACGACCTATCCTTTTGACGGGGCCAAAGCAAGCGAAACCGATTCGACGAAGGATGAATATAATCGTGCGTTGGAGCTTCTGAAGCTGTCGGACAGCTACGTGGGCAGCTTGCCCAGACATGAATGAACGATTGTTGTTATAGAGATATTAGGGGGTCATATCATCTTGACGCTTCAAAATATAAACTGGAGAAAGTACGCGCCTCTGCTATTTATGCTCATATTTCCGGTTCTTGGTTGGATGTATGCGTTGACCAATAACACCAACAACCAAGAGGTATACAGACTGATTACGGCCGTGGATGACGCGATTCCTTTCGTAAAGTATTTCGCATTGCCGTACTCGATATGGATTTTCTATATTTACGTATGTTTGATTTATTTCTTCAGGAAAGACATCAATGTGTATTATAGAGCGCTCTTAACTTATATGGTTTGCGCATTGCTGTGTTATTTGATATATACCGTATTCCAGACGACGGTTCCGCGTCCCATGGTTATGGGAAATGATCCGTTCTCCGAACTGATGCGTTACATCTACTATCGGGATCGGCCCTTTAACTGTTTTCCGAGCATCCACTGCTTCTCCAGCTACATGGTGATGAGAATGGTATGGACCAGCTCCTTCCGCAACAAATGGAATGTTACGCTTATTACGGGAATGTCGAGCATTATTATTCTTTCCACTTTATTCGTAAAGCAACATGTCATTCTAGATGCTCTTGCCGGTATTTTTCTCGTGGAAGTTGTCTTTGCGGTTATTATTACGTTCGAGCGCATGCTGAGAGTATCGCGCGAACGCCAGAACAGCTCTTTCGGGGCTTAAAGTTATAAAGAAAAGGCTGCTCAATACGATAGAGTGTACGCTCTGCCCGTATGATCAGCCTTTTTTTATGGCATAATAGAGTTAATTAGACGTTGCCAAGCGGCACATTTGGAGAAAGCCGAGCTTCATCTGGTCCTTTGTATAACCCTTTTCCTGTTTGATGTGGAAGTAACCGACGGGAGATAGGGAGCAAATGATCGCGTGCGCGGTCAAGTCCGGATCAATCGGTATTTGGGGTTCCGCATCGACGATCTCAACGAGAAGTTGGGAGATGTTGTCCCTGAAAAAACGGTACATAGGGGAATGAAAGAAGTTTCCTCGGTTGTCCTCGCAGTTCATTTTGATTTCCATGGCTATAAGCAAATCCAATTTCTCTTCAATCGCGTCAATCCATCGTTCTAGAATGCCTCCTAATCGTTCTGCGGCAGGAGCGTGTTTATGTTCATGCAAGTACGAGATCAATTGGTTCATCATCTGGTGTCCGTAATCTTGGAGAATATCGAAGCATAGATCACCTTTGTGGGCATACCTGCGATATAAGGTTGCTTGTCCGATACCGGCTGTTTTGGCAATTTGGTGCATACTGACCGGATGAACGCCATGTTCCTTAAATAAAGCTTGGGCGGTTTGCAGGATCAATCGGCGGTGTTCCACTGCGTCTTTACGTTCACGACGAATTGACACTGAAATCCCACCTCGCTTTACCTAAAATTTACAATCTAATCGTTGACAACCGGTCGTTAGTTCGGTAACATCAGGGTTAAACGGACAATTGTCCGGTATAGTTGCGGGTTTCCTTTAGTAGGGTCCATATGTCCTTATTGTAACGTCAAAGCTTTTGGCGGTCAATGGACGAGAGAGACTGCACGGAGGGATCCTTAATCAGGATAGGAGGCTATACATGTCAACAAAATCAACAGCAGTGCCAGAGGAAGGCTCAGCATCCATTCGCAGCATTATTGGACCTTTGATTGCTATCGTGGTCGGAATTTTTATGGTCATCTTGGATGGAACGGCAGTTAACGTCGCGCTTCCTAAGTTGCAGCAAGAATTTAATCTTCAGAACTTGTCGTTGGTCCAATGGACGGTCATCGGTTATGCGCTTGCGCAGGCTGCAGTTATTCCTTTGGCGGGTTGGCTCTCGGATCGATTCGGAGCCAAGAGGGTATTCTTGATCTCGATCGGAATGTTCACAATCGGTTCAGCGCTCTGCGCAATGGCCAATACCGTCGAAATGCTCATTACTTTCCGGATCGTTCAAGGGGTTGGCGGGGGCGTTGTTATACCGATTGCCATGGCTTTTATTTACCGCTTGTCACCTCCCGGCAAAGTTGGAGCGGTAATGGGTATGCTCGGTATTCCGATCTTGCTCGGTCCTGCGCTTGGTCCGGTGATTGCCGGATACTTAGTTGAATATCAAAGCTGGGAATGGATATTCCTGATTAACTTGCCTATCGGAGTTATCGGTATTCTTCTCGGCATCCGCACTTTGCCGAACATTCAACGTCAAACCGTCGCTGCATTGGATTTGTTCGGAATGATACTTGGACCTTTGGCTTTCGCGGCATTGGTTTACGGTGTTTCCCAAGGCGGCGTAGATCCAGTAACGGGTGAATCCACATGGACAGATGCTACAACGCTCATTGGGATAGGCGTCGGTATTGTCGCGTTAGTTCTGTTCATCATCGTGGAGTTGAACCGAAAAAATCCTTTGCTGGAGCTTAAAGTTTTCCGTTCCGGAAACTTTACTAAAGGAATAATCGTGCAATGGATTTCGCAGATTGCAATGTTCGGCACGATGTTCATGGTTCCGCTGTTTTTACAGCAAGCCAAAGGATATTCGCCCTTCGAAACGGGCTTGATTATGCTTCCTCAAGCTTTGGCTTCCGGCGTGTTCATGCCAATCGGCGGCAAGCTGTCCGATCGCTTTGGCGCCCGCCCGCTTGTATTGGCAGGGATGGCTTTGACAACGATTGCGGCATTGCTGCTGTCCAACATATCCGCGGAATCCGGTATAAGTACGGTTATGTTGCCGCTGGCTTTACTGGGGGCAGGTATGGGGCTGTTCATGATGCCTCTGAATAATCATCTTATCCAATCCGCTCCGCAGAACTTGGTGGGGCGTGTAACTTCGCTTACGAATGCGGCGCAACAAGTTATGATGTCCTTCGCAATTGCCGTATTGACGACTCTTTCATCGACCAAGATGAAGGATCTGATGATTGAGACTGGCAAGACGAAGCCTGATCTGGAGCTATATGCTTCCTCATTCGGTTATACGTTCTTGGTCTTGGTTGGTATTGCGTTAGTCGGAGGATTGTTAGGGATAATGATTCAAAAACCGAAGAAGTCCGAAGACGGCTCCGAAGGCAATGCCGAAGCTCATATGGCGGTTAGCCATTAATGGCGTATTTGTACTCGTTAGTAAAAATAGAAGAAGCTGCCCTCGAATAGGGCAGCTTCTTCGTTATAAAATCAATTAAGAATGTACAAATTGGACGACCCCCGCAGAGCAAGTCCGTCGGGGGTCTTAATATTGAAGCGCAACCGCGCGATTCTTCCTGAATTCACTTTCACGAAAACAACGATAGCCCTACCTCTCCATCGTTCTTACGGCTCCATGGCCGCGCCAGTGAGAATTCGTGTTCCTTCCAGCAGCCGATACTTTGATCTTAATAAGGAATGTGTGGGGAAACGGAGGAATTATTACCCAAAGAGGAAAAACCTGAGGGTTACTACTTCTACAAGCAACTATTATACGTGTTTTTCAATAATATGTCAATGCCGATGATCAAACTGTAGGATAGAGGGAATATTAGCTATCATGTCGAAAAATTCATGACAGGTTTTGCAGTCGCAGCGATATTCATTTTATCAAAGAAAATTCATCTGTATGAAGGAAGAGGTAGATTGGATGTTCCATTACGCGCATGTCAAATGGTTCACCGATGTAACGCCGGTTAAAGAGGCTTTGGATAATGTCCTATCCCCTGTATTTATGGCCACGGCTTTAGCAGTGGCGCTCTTGCTCGCCGTATTGACGCAGGTGCTTCCCGCGATTATGCGCATTCCCGCATTAGGTCGATTGGACCGGCAAGTTGAGCGATTGCGCCCTTGGTCATTCATGATACTACAGTACGGCACGGCAATCGCGCTGCTGTGGTCGCTGCTGGAAGGCAGCTTATTCGCCCCCGAGTTTGCCCATCCTCACGGTGGAGTTGCGATCGCGGTTGGTGCGACGATTGTATTATTGCTCATGCCGCATCATCTTCCCGTGAAGCTGGCATCCATCGTACTGTTCGGGCTATACGTTTATTACATCGGAGAATATGGATTGTTCCACATGCTCGATTATGGCTTCTTCTTGGTGATTGCCGCGGGCCTTGCTTTTTACCGTACTCCTTTCCAAAAATGGGCGTTTCCTCTGCTTTATTTAGGTACGGGACTTTCTCTATGCTGGGTTGCGGTCGAGAAGTGGATTTATCCGGCGATGAGCCTCGATATCGTACAGCATCATCAAGTGCCGACCTTCGGGTTTCCTCCTGCCGTGTTCATCGTATTCGCGGCCTTCATTGAATTCGTTGTTGGGTATTTGCTCGTCGTTGGGATATTAAACCGGCTGTTATCTATTGTATTGACTCTTATTTTTATTACGACCACAATGCTATTCGGGTACGTGGAAATCGTCGGTTATTTTATGATCCATATCATTTTGTTGCTATTTATTATCGAAGGCGTGAGCTTCTATAAGCCGCCCGTTGACATGCACAAGACGAAGCTGGACAGAATCATATTCGTTGCCCTTAACTTCTTGCTCGTGCTCTCGACTTTTTTGCTACTCTACTACCGTTTCGCTTAAATAATCGCTTAGATTTTGTGCATTTACGTAGCCATGCCGTTGTATAATAGGTAAAAAAAGGAGGAATTATTAATGCAGCAATTTGCGGTTGTGGTCAAAGAAATTCGCACATTTCTGACTACGTTCAAGATCGTGAAATTGGCACTTCCTTATCACCTGCACATCCTGTTCGGCGGGCTTGGCTTGCTTTTCTTAGAGGATTTACTTTATCGGACTGCATCGTATTCCAACTATGACACAATGAATTTGTTGTTTTATGATATTCCGCTCCATTTAATTGCTTATTACGGTTTCTTTGCTGGTATTTGGCTGACGCTAATCGCTAAAGGCGTGAAATATCTGCCTTATGCATTATGGGGATATGCTTTTGTCATTTTGTTCCCCTTTCAAAGCTTGGGTATTTTTGAATTTGTCAGAGCCGCGGTGTATATAGCGGGCGGGTACGCTATGTTCAAGTTTACTGCAACCTCTTATAGTGAATCGGATACCAAGACGTTAAACGTCTAAACGCTCAACGAAACTCATGAAGCCGCTTTCCCGGTCTAAGAACCGCGGAGAGAGGGCTTCTTTTTTTGCGTGCCGCGCCCAAAAAATTGATACCAAAAGCAAAATCTGAAGCCTTACGAGCTGTGGAGAAAACCCCTACAATTTGATTATGAAAGCATTTACATTAACGAACCGGAGCTTGGAGGTCTGAGAACAAACATGAGCGTAAGTCTAAGCGACATCCCCGTCAAGCCGGTGGCCGCAAAGCGAAAATCCGCAAAGCTGTTAACAAAATGGTACAACCAACGATATTTGCAGGTCATGGTGCTGCTAGGCGTCGCGTGGATGATCATCTTCAACTTCATTCCTTTGTACGGGACAATTATCGCGTTCAAGGAGTATAACCTGATCAACACCGTAACAAGCGCTCCATGGGTTGGACTGGACCATTTCAAGGCCTTCCTCGAGGACGATGAGCTATCAAACATAATCCGCAACACGCTGGGAATCAGCTTAATCAAACTGATTGTCGGGTTCCCGCTTCCTATTATTTTCGCGTTGTTCCTAAATGAATTAAGATCACTAAGATTTAAGAAAACAGTCCAGACGATTTCATACCTTCCGCATTTCCTATCCTGGGTCATTCTAGGCGGAATCTTGGCGACATGGTTAGCAGACGTCGGGATTATCAATAAGTTGCTGATGTCGCTTCATTTCATTGACGAGCCTATCACCTACTTAGCTGAGCCGAGTTACTTCTGGAGCATCGTCATTACTTCAGATATATGGAAGGAACTAGGTTGGTCTGCGATTATCTACATCGCGGCCATGGCAGGCGTGTCGCCCGAGCTTTATGAAGCCGCGACAATCGACGGCGCGGGCAGGTTCCAGAAGATGTGGCACGTGACGCTGCCCTGCATTAAGGGCACGATCGTGATTCTGTTCATCCTTGCGGTAAGCGGCGTGCTTAATTCGAACTTCGATCAGATTTTCGTGCTGCAGAATCAGCTCAATGCCGATGCAAGTAACGTAATCGACACCTATGTTTATAAAAATGGGATCTCGCAAGGCAGATTTTCCTACGCTACCGCCATGGGTTTCCTTAAATCCATTATCGCGCTAATTCTGCTGCTCCTTGCGAATTCAGTGTCCAAAAGAGTTAGTCAAACATCTTTATTCTAATCGCTTAGGGGGTTGCCGTAATCATGCTTACGCGAGCTCGCAAGACTCCCGGTGAGATGGCGTTCGACGGACTTAATATTCTCGCCATGATCGTGATTTTTTTCGTAACGATCTATCCGATATGGTACGTGCTCGTCAACTCATTCAACGACGGGCAGGATGCGATGAGGGGGGGCATCTATTGGCTGCCCCGTATTTTCAGCTTTGATAATTACAAAGCGGTATTCGCGAACGAAGGAATTATGACGGCGATGGGCGTCACGGTCGCGAAGACGGTGATCGGGGTAGTCATCCACGTGTTCTTCACGGCGATGATCGCTTACGCTTTGTCGCGCAGAGAACTCGTCGGACGCAAATTTTACATGCTAATGGGCACTATCACCCTTATCTTCCCTGTGAGTTTAATACCGAATTATATGCTCATTAAAGATTTGCACATGCTGGACAACTTTCTCGTGTATATCATCCCGGTCATGTTCAGCTTCTTCGATCTTATTATCTTTCTCGCCTTCTTCCGGGAAATTCCCGAAGGGCTGGAGGAAGCGGCCAAGATCGATGGGGCGAACGACTTCTCCATCTTCGTCCGGATCATTATTCCCGTATCCATGCCGGCGATTGCTACCATTGCCCTCTTCCATGGTGTATATCAGTGGAACGATTATTTCACTGGTGTTCTATTCATCAATAATATAGACCTGCAACCGATCCAGACCTTCCTGTTCAGGGTCGTTGCGCAATCGAGCTCCAGCCAGATCGTCGCGCAAACCGGCGGTGCCATTAACAGGACGGTCACATCGCAGTCGATCAAGATGGCGACCATGGTTGTAACTACGCTTCCGATCGTGCTCGCCTATCCGTTCTTGCAGAAGTATTTCGTGAAGGGCCTGATGATTGGATCGATCAAAGGTTAGTAAATACGCATGGTTTTTCGTTTTATATTAAAATAAAAGAACAAGCAAAGGGGTAGTGAAATGAAAAAGAGTTTTCCGAAGAAATTCATGGTTTTCGCGCTTATTTGTTCTTTAGTCTTTACGGTTATTGCATGTTCCGGCTCGAAGAACAACGAGGAATCCAGCCCTTCCAGCTCCTCCGCAAGTCCATCGGCCAGCACGCCGGCCGAGTCCTCGGCAGCGGCAAGCGAGACGCCTTCCGGCGACGAGCCGGGATGGAAAAGCGACACTTCTCCGATCAAGTTCGATTGGTATTTGAACTTCGCCTGGTTCCCGAACAAATGGGGCGTGGATCCTACTTCGCAATATGTAACCAAGAAGACAGGAGTAGACATCAACTTCATCGTCCCGGCGGGCAACGAGAACGAGAAGCTGAACTCGATGATCGCATCGGGCGACTTGCCGGACTTCATCACGCTAGGCTGGTGGGAAGAAGGCGTTAAGAAGATGGTCGAAGGCGGTCTCGTAGAGCCGCTGAACAAGCTGGCAGAAGAATACGATCCGTATTTCTTCAAGGTAACCGACCCTGCGAAGCTGTCCTGGTACACACAGCCGGATGGCAACGTGTACGGCTATCCGAACGCTTCGTCCTCTCCGAAGGACTTCAAGACGTACAGCGACAACTTCTTATCCAACCAAACGTTCGTCGTCCGCAAGGATATATACGAAGCTATCGGCAAGCCGGACATGAGAACGCCGGAAGGCTTCCTGAACGCGCTTAAGCTAGCTAAAGAGAAATTCCCTGAAGTGAATGGCCAGCCGTTGATTCCGATCGGGTTCCATGAGTTCGGCGATCCCGGAAACTACTCCTTCATGGATTACGGTCAAGATTCTTCGATACTGGCGAACTTCCTAGCCATTCCAAGGGAGAAAGACGGCAAGCTGTACGACCGCACGAGCGACCCGGAATTCCAGAAATGGCTGAAGGTATTCCGCAGTGCCAACGAAGACGGCTTGATGGCCAAAGACGTGTTCATCGACAAACGCGCGCAAATGGAAGAGAAAATCGCGCAAGGCCGCTACTTCGCGATGCTGTACCAGCGTACGGACTTCGCGGCGCAGCAGAACGTGCTGTTCGCGAACGACCCTAACTCGGTCTATATCGCGATCGACGGCCCTGCTAATTCCAGTTTGGCTGCCCCGACGCTTGCGGGACCTGGAATCTCGGGTTGGACCGTTACTCTGATCTCCAAGAAAGTGAAAGACAAAGCAAGAGCGGTTAAATTCCTGAGCTACCTGATTAGTGAAGAAGGGCAGAAGGATCTGTACCTCGGCGAAAAGGGCGTATCCTACGATACGATCGACGGCAAAGACCAATTCCTGCCCGAAGCGCTGAATTTAATGAACACAGACCGTTCCGCATTCGATAAGAAATATGGCTCTTCCTACACGTTCTGGATGCTGATGGACACGAACATGAACCTTCAATGGGCTCCGCCATCCGTCGAGCCTGCCAAGCAATTGGAGGATTGGACGAAGGGCAAGCTGACAAGCTTCTCTCAATACGACTTGATCACTCCGCCGGCTACCTCCCAAGAGGGCATCGACGCGCAGAAAATATCCAACCTCTGGGGCAAGGCGCTCACGAAGATGCTCTTGGCCAAATCCGATGAGGAACTCGACAAGATCTATGCGGACTTCATCGCCCAACGCGATAAAACCGGATACACGGCAATCGAGGCATACCGTCAGAAGAAATACGAAGAGAACGTGGCTAAGCTGCAAAAGTTCTTGGAATAAATCTCGGATAACGCTCCAATAACCCAGCCTTCAAGCGGCGTAGTCGCTTAGGGCTGGGATTATTGGATTTTTCGGGAGCAGGGGACGAGTTAATGTTACAATGAAGCCGAATCGACTACAGGACCCGGGTGTGAGAGCATGTTTAAGCGACTCAAACAAAGATTATTCTGGCTGGAGCAGCTGACTTTGCAGAAGCGGCTGGTCATTACGTACGTTCTCATTATTCTATTGCCGAGCATTTTGATTTCCCTTTATATTTTCAACGAATTCTATGGCAATTATATCAAGGATATCGAGAAGAAGAACGAGAATGCACTGGGGATCGAGCAGGTGCATATCAAGAACAACATCGAGACGATGATAAGGGCTGCTCAGCTCGCAGTCACGATCGAAGTGAAGGACTACTTGTCCAGGGAAACGGAACCGAGCACGTCGGAGCTCATTGAATTCAATGAAGATACGATGAAAATGATTCTTCGTTTGCAATATAACAATCCTAGCATAGAGCATATACGAATCCATACGGACAATCCGTTGCTCTACGAATACTGGCCCGTCGTTCTGAACGAGAAGAGAATCACGAACGAACGCTGGTACGAAGCGGTCAAACGCGACTCCGGACAGGATTACTGGGCCTATGACCGCATAGACAGGGACTCGATCCGCGATTGGGCGGAGGACGAGACCGCACCAGTCAAGCCGAAGATTTCCCTGTTTCAAGAGGTTAAGCATCCGGATCACGTCGGAATAATCCAAGTCGACATGCTGCTTACCAACTTTTTTCCCAATACGTTCAGCCCGCTTCAGGACGGACAGTCCCAGATGCTGATCATGGATCGCGACATGCAATTATACAGCTATCCCGGAAATCCGTTTATGGAGAAATCGGGCTTGTCCGAAGCGATCATTCGCGAGCAATTTTCCATCAACCGTAAGATACAGGAGCAATCGGTTAGCTTTCATTTTAACCAAGTGGGCATCCCGTTCCTGGCCGTCTATAGCTATATCGAGCAATTGGATACTTACATGCTGAATATCGTATCTTTAGAGAATGTGTATCGCGACATCAACAAAACCCGCGATCAAATTATTATCGCTAATATTATCCTAATCGCGATTCTTTCTATAGCGACCTACAAGCTGAATTCCATCATTTTGAAAAAGCTGCACGTCCTTACGGATTCCATGAAGAAGGTGCGGCAAGGGGATTTCCATTTCGATATTTCCATTCGCGGAGGCGGCGAGGTCGGCGAGCTGGCCCATCATTTCCGCAAAATGCTCAAAAAAATCAACGAGCTCATAGCGGATGCGGTTCATAAGCAAGCGGCATCCAAGGAAGCGGAGCTAACGACGCTCAAAAACCAGATCGATTCGCATTTTCTATACAATACACTCGAGAATATTAAGATGATGGCGGAAATCAACCATCAACCGGAGATTTCGGATGCCCTTACATCGCTTGGCGGCATGATGCGCTACAACATGAAATGGACGAGCGAATTCGTGCGGCTGCGCGATGAACTGAATCATATTAGCAATTACGCGGCTATCATTAACGTAAGGTTCGATGACAAGGTAAAGCTGGAGATAGATATCCCGGCTTCGTATAGGAGTCAAGAAATTCTGAAGATGTCCCTCCAACCGGTCATTGAAAATGCGGTCAAACACGGGCTGCGCGATAAGCTTCTCACGATTACGATTCGGGCTTACGCGAAGAACGATATGATGGTCATTGAAATCGAGGATAACGGCGCGGGACTGAACGAGGAACAAGCATTCGAATTAAACCGCCGTATCGGCTTGGAGGAGGAGCGGTCTCCCCAAACGGATAAGTTGGCTCATACGGCAGGCACGCCTACGCAGGGGAGCGGGATCGGGCTCTTGAACGTTCAAAGAAGAATCAGAATGCATTACGGCAGGGAGTACGGTCTTCATATCGAAAGCCATGAAGGGCTGTATACCCGGATCGTCATACAAATTCCTCACATCATTCTAAGCGGAGGGGTCTCTTAATATGCGGACACTGCTTATCGCGGACGATGAACAGAAGATTAGGCTGGGTCTTCGCACGATGATCGAACGGGAATTTCCGGGGGTCTATGAGTTTCTTTTTGCCGCGGACGGAAATGAAGCGCTTGGCATGTTCGAAAGCCATTCGGTCGATATCTTGATTACGGATATACGGATGCCTGAAATGGATGGCATTACGCTCATTCAGCGTCTGGTTGAAATAACGCCCAAGCCCGCGATTCTGATACTGAGCGGCTATGACGATTTTCAATATGCCAAAGAAGCGATTCGCCACGACGTGAAGGAGTATTTGCTCAAGCCGATCGTCCGCGACGAATTGTTCGGCGCTCTCCGGCGCATTGAAAGCGAGCTTACCCGCAACGAGCAAATTCTCGATCGCTTGGAGGAGAGCAACCAGTACCGGGAAGCGCTCAGGGCGAGTATGTTAAACGCGGTCTTCGCGCGTTCGGAGATGGATGAGGGCGAAGTCGCCAGAAGATGCACGGAGATCGGATTGCAGGAATTCGAACCGTCTTATTACGTAGGGTTGGTATATGGCGAAAAAGGGCAAAGAGAGCGATTCAACGGGGAGACCTATTTGCAGCGCGCGGCCCGGGATCATCGGTGGAAGTGGGTTGGCTTGGAAGATAAGGACGAACAGCTGGTGATCGTATCAGATCAGATAGCGCTGTTCGACGGTTTGATCGCGTATTCGGCTGCAAGCGGCGCGGAAGGGATTCGGATTGGACTTAGCGGCATGGGGGAGTCGATCGGGCGAATCAAATCTTGTTATGACGAAGCTAAGCAAGCTTTGAAGTATAGGCTGATGTTAGATCAATCCCATCCGGCCCTCATCCGATTCGATTCCGTGAAGCATCGCGTTGCCGCCCATGGCATTCCTGTCGAGAGCATTCGCAAGCTGACGAATATGCTTGGAACCGACCGGGAGAAGGAAATGAAAGCCCTGTTGCTTGAATTGTTCGATCCGACGAAACTCGGGGAGAGCGATATCGCTTACGTGGAAGGAATCGTTAAATCCCTGAACGAGCTCGTATTCGATCAAGTGTTCAATTCGTACGGGGACGCCTCTATCGAAATTTTCAAGATGTACAGGAAAGCGGGCAACATTTACAATTTCGCGAGCATTCACGACTACTATCACTCCGCGGAAAATCTGCTGTTCTCCTTGAACGATTACATTCGGCATATCAAAGCGATTCACATCGAACACAGGGAAATGAGCAAAGCGGTTCGGTATATCCACGACCACTACCATCAAGATTTGAGCATGGCGGTCGTATCCAATTACGTCTCGCTTAATTACTCGTATTTCAGCCAATGCTTCAAGGAGTTTACGGGCGAAAGCTTCCTGAATTATTTGAAAAAGGTAAGGATGCAGCGGGCGAAGGAATTTCTGGAGAAGACGGATGATAAGGTGTACGAAATCGGCAAAAAAGTAGGATTCGAAAACCCGAAGCAATTTAATCGGGTGTTCCGGGAGATGGAGGGCGTCTCGGCCATGGAATATCGGCAAAATATGCAAAGCCGCTTAAGGGGGAACCCATTATGAGGAAATGGGCGTTCATCTCAGCGCTATTATTCATGATAGGTCTAATTACGAGCTGCGCGGAAGCGGAGGAAGAGTCAATCGAGGGCGACGGCAGGAAGCTGGTTTGGTCTGACGAATTCAAGCAGGATAAGCTGGACGAATCGAAGTGGACGTTCGATCTCGGGAACGGGTTCGCCGACGGGAACGGCAAATGGGTGTCCGGATGGGGCAACAACGAGAAGGAATATTATACGGATCGCGTGGATAACGTACGGATTGAAGACGGGAAGTTAATGATTAGCGCTATTAAGGAATCCTACGAGGGGTATGAATATACCTCGGCAAGGTTAAAGACGAAAGGTTTGTTCAGCCGGACTTACGGCCGGTTCGAGATCCGTGCCAAGCTGCCAGCCGGCAAAGGGTTATGGCCAGCGATATGGCTGCTTCCGGAAGATAATATGTACGGAGGATGGGCGGCTTCCGGAGAGATCGATATCATGGAAGCCAGAGGCAGCAAGCCGGGCGGAGTATCCGGTGCGATCCATTTCGGCGGTGCATGGCCGAACAATACTCATCTTGAAGGTAAGCACGAATTTCCGAACGGGTCGACGATTGAAGATTTTCATGTGTATGCGGTGGAATGGGAGCCGGAGTCGATCCGATGGTACGTTGATGGAGAACTCTTTCAGACACGGACCGGGTGGTTCAGCACGGGTCTCGTTGGAGGCGAGGACAAACCGCCGTTTCCCGCGCCGTTCGACCAACCGTTCCACTTGCTGATTAACCTAGCGGTCGGAGGCAATTTCGATGGGGATCCTGTCGAAGCCACGCCATTCCCGGCCGTAATGGAAGTCGACTACGTCCGGGTTTTTGATTAAATTCTCCTAAAGATTTGCGCAGCTTTCTACTCCTAATAGACTAAATTGTGTATAGTAAGAGGAAATATTACACAACTTGGAGGATTTTCGGAAATGTATTGCGCCAATTGCGGAGAAAGACTGATAGAACATGCCTTTTCTTGTCCGAGCTGCGGCACGGAAGTAAGACAGGCGCCGCTAGTACCGGAAGGTTTGTCCGTAGCCCAAAGCTTGCCGGAGTCTGAAGAGCCATTCTCGGTTCAACCCGGGACATATCCGAGAATTTTATCCGATCAAACGAAAAAGTTAATTCTGGTCGCTATAGCTGCTGTCGTCATAGTCTTCCTCATTCTGAAATTCACTGGCGGCGGTGGCAGCCAAGCGACTCCCGAAAAAACGGTTAAAAGCTTCATGAACGCCGTGAAAAATGAAGACGCGAAGAAAATGGTATCCTACCTATCGATTTCGTCCATCGATTTCCCGGAAGGGGAGAATATGGATTCCTTCATTAAGATGTTGGAAAAAGAGTTCGACAATGGCATGATGAACCTTCAAGATTATAAGATTATCGACGTGAAAATCGACGAAGATAAGGCAACGGTGGGTTATGAGATTGAATATATCGAAGTAAACGGGGACAAGGAAACGGATGAAGAATCCTTCGATCTGAGTAAAATCAAAGGCAAATGGTATATTGATGGCGATCTTGGTTTTTAAGTGGTTTGCAAACCTAAGGCTAATAATTAAAAGAGCGATCCCCCGATTTCGTGCAGAGATCAGGGGATCGTTTTTTTACCTGTAAATTCATCATCCACTTTGCCTCTTCGAAAGGTCACATCTCATTATTCAAATGCAATGTTAAACGTTAAGTCCAGCGTATCTCCGGGAGCGACCATTAGAAGTCCTTCCCCGTCGTTCAACGCCTCGTTCAAAGCCGTCCAAGGTTCCACACAGACGAAAGGCTTCCCTTCTACCGACCACAGGACAACATATCGGAATTCATCGCTGTAAGTCAGGCGAACGTTACGTCCTTCCGATAACGGGAAGGTTATTTCCGGTTTCCGGGCATCAAGCAGGGCTGCAGACTCTACCATGACCTCTAAATTCAAGGAGCCGTTAAAAGGCTTTTCCAGCTTGTCGTTGTAATCCAGAATCCGTGTCGCGTCCGTACCGTAGGAGAGGTTTTTCCCTTCCGTCGCGAAATAGGGATGAAAGCCGGAAACCATAGGCATCGCATGCTGCGAACGGTTTATGTATTGTTGTTCGATCGAGAGTATGCCGTTTCGGAGCCGATAGGTGAAACGCAATTCGAACTCGAACGGATAGGCGGCCAACGTTTCGGCATTGCTATGAAGAACAAGGGTGATGGATACAGAGCCGTCCGTACCCGTTGCTTCTACTTCCCAAGGGAGGATGCGCGCGACCCCGTGATTTTTCATCCGGTAGGTCTGGCCTCCCCACTCATACTGCCCGTTCACTAGCTGGCCGGCAATCGGGAACAGCACGGGAATTCCGCCGCGGATGTTCGCTTGCGGGTTCAAGAATGTCTCGCGATCCAAGTACAATAACTCTTGACCATGAAGGCGGCAACTAATGACGATGCCGCCTCGCTCCGGGCAAATCCGGACTTGGGAATCGGTACTTGTATCCTTCAGCTCATACAAAGGAAATCCGTCGGTCAGTCGGTTAATCTTATAGTTCGTGCTTGGGTTCAATTGGAGTTCCTCCTGCGTCTGTTTATCGTTAGTCGTCCCCCTCATTATACCAATATTTGTTGAAGCGCCAAACACCATCCCTTATAGTAAGTAGTAGAATGTTCAGGGGGAGAGGTGCCTGTGGAGGATTCCGCTGCGAAACGTCGGGTGCTGACCCGATATGAACAAGGCCATATCCATATTGCTGAAGATGAGGTTGTAACGGAATGGCCGATCACGATCGTACTCAATGGAGAAGAATTCGCCACGTTAGTATGTTCTCCGGATTATATTGAAGACTTAGCCATCGGGTATTTAGCATCGGAAGGGGTTCTTACGGATTATCCAAGCTTGTCTGACCTGAGCTATGATAATCGGACGGGTACGGTATATGCGGATATCGAAGGCGTCGATGCATGGATTAAAGAAAGCGGTTCCAAGAGATATCTAACTTCGTGTTGCGGTAAAAGCCGGCAAAGCTTCGTGTTCTACGGCGATGCGAGGACGACCCGGGCAATCCAAAGCCGGAAGGTGCGTCTTGCTTATACCGATTGCTTGGAAATGATGGGAGCCATGCAGACGAAGTCCGAATTGTTCAAGGCGACGGGCGGCGTGCACAATGCGGCTTTGTTCGAGCAAGACGGTACGCTCGTGTTAACCAGGATGGATATTGGCAGGCATAATGCGCTTGATAAGCTTTACGGGTATTGCTTGCGCAACAACATGGCGATGGAAGGCAAAGTGCTTGCATTTAGCGGAAGGGTGTCCTCGGAGGTGCTGCTTAAGGCGGCGAAAATGAGATGCGAGGTGCTGCTCTCGAAATCCGCGGCAACGGATTTGGCAATTGAGCTGGCGGAGGAATTGGGAATCACGATCGTGGGATTTATCCGCAACGGTTCGCTCAACGTCTATTCCCATCCCGATCGCCTGTATGACAATGCAACATCCAATCCTGTCGAACATCCAGAAGGAGAGTGACAGCTATGGGAATAACCAAACATCCGGGACCTCAGAAGCTCCCGGGGAAACCGAATCCGAAGCTTTGGGTAAGCGCCGTGCCGTTCGGCCTTGGGAAGCTTAAACCCAAACATATTCGAGATACGATGAAGACGATATGGCATAACCGCGACAATCTTCCCTATGCGGCGAGAATTCTGACCCAAGGGGTTTGCGACGGGTGCGCTCTGGGCGTGGCCGGTCTCTATGACCAGACCTTAACGGGGCCTCATATTTGTACGACGCGATTGAATGTGTTGCGGCTGAACACGATGTCAGCTATTCAACCGAAGCGGCTGCATGCCGATATCGACGAGCTGCGAAAGCTGTCGAGCGCGGAGCTTCGGGAGCTTGGGCGAATCCCTTATCCGCTCATAAGGCGTCTCGGAGATAGAAGCTTTAGCAGGTTGACATGGGACGAAGCGCTCGACTTCATCGCGGCTAAATTCCGTGAGCTGCCGCCGGAGCAAACGGCATTTTACCTGACCGCTCGCGGAATTACGAACGAATCTTATTATGCAGCTGCCAAGGCGGCGCGATTCTTAGGCACCAACCATATCGACAACGCATCGCGTATTTGTCACTCCCCTTCCAAAACCGCATTGAAACGTTCGCTCGGCATCGGCGCTTCCAGTTGCAGCTATCGGGACTGGATCGGCACTGACGTCCTTGTTTTCTGGGGAAGCGTTGCGGCGAACAATCAGCCCGTATCCACCAAATACATGTATGCCGCGAAGCGGAAGGGTACTAAGATTATCGTTATTAACCCGTACCGAGAGCCCGCCATGGATGGTTATTGGGTTCCTTCCATTGCCGAGTCGGCTTTATTCGGAACCAAGCTTGCCGATGATTTCTATCAAGTCAATATCGGCGGAGATATCGCGCTTATGCATGGCGTCATGAAACATTGGTTCGAGATGGAGCGGGAGCGGCCGGGTTCGGCGATCGATCATGCTTTCGTCCAAGCGCATGCGAACGGATTTGCGGAATTGCGGGATAAGGTAATTGTACAGCAATGGGAGGAGCTAGAAGTATCGTCCGGATTGTCCCGAAGGCGAATGCTGGAGCTTGCAGAGTTGCTTGTGAGAGCCAGATCCGCCGTATTCGTCTGGTCGATGGGGCTGACGCAGCATCGGCATGCTACAGATAACATCTCACAGGTGGCTAATCTGGCGATGCTCCGGGGTTTCATCGGCCGCGAATTCTGCGGCGTAATGCCGATTCGCGGACACTCCGGAGTGCAAAGCGCGGGAGAAATGGGTGCGGAGCCGTCCGCTTTGCCGGGCGGGGATTTCGATGAACGGAACGTATCGCGGCTAGAGCAGCTCTGGGGATTTCCCCTGCCGAGATGGCAAGGAGATATCGTCGGGGTTTCTCTTGAGAATTGCCTATTGCCGGTCACTCATCCGCGCAAACTAAATCTTTACTATTTGTCTGGCGGCAATTTCCTGGAGACGATGCCGGACCCGGCCTTCGTTCGGAAGGCATCAGAAGCATTGGAGGTTCGCGTGCATCAGGATATCATTCTGAATACCTCGACTCTTCTGGATGCCAAGGAAGCGGTCGTTGCTGCCATGACGCGATACGAACAACCGGGCGGAGGAACTTCAACGTCTACTGAACGGATGGTCTATTTTAGCCCGGAGATTGCGGGTCCGCGTATTGAGGAAGCCAGGGCGGAATGGGATATCTATAGCGATTTGGCCGCTCGGGTGAAGCCGGGACTTAAAGGCTTCATTACCTTCAAGGACGCGCAAGCTATTCGTGACGAAATCGCTAGAGCGGCGCCGGAATATGACGGGATTCAACGATTGAAGCAGAAGGGCGACGTATTCCAACGGGGCGGCGCTTGGTTGTGCGAAGGCGGCGTTTGCCCTACCGCGGATGGCAAGGGCCGATTAATACCGGTTAATGTTCCTAAACGGGGTGTTTCTTCGGAAGGGCAATTTTACGTGACGACTCGCCGGGGAAAACAGTTCAATTCCATGATTTATGGGGAGAAGGACGCATTTCATGGCGGGATTCGAGCATCGGTCCTCCTAAACCCGGAAGATGCCAAACTCTATTCTATTGCGGAAGGCGAAGCGATTGTCCTTCACAATAGTCACGGAACCTTGCACGGCCAGGCTAAATGCGCGGATATTCTCCGGGGCAATCTGGCCGTGAATTTCCCGGAAGGGAACGTCCTGTTCCCGATGGGCGTGTACGAATCGCCTGCGGGCATTCCGGAGTACAACATTGCGGTTACGTTGGAGAAGTCGGAGAACTTTCATCAGCGCAAGGATAAGACTTATAGCAAAAAAGGTTCCTTGGAACTGGAGATGTAAAATAATAACGTCCCTATTCGGCCTAGCGGCGAATGGGGACGTTATTCGTCATTTCCTGGGAAATGCTGTCGGAATAAAACTTAATATCAGTTTGTGCCTACTTGTTTCGCTTCTTTGCCGGCTGCCGACCATTCTTTGGCGGGATCGGCTTTAGAAGAGGCAAGAAGGTTCGCAATCGCATTATTGAAAATACCATGTACGATTACCGAAGTGTCCCGATACAATAAATCGGGCTTGGCGGTTTGAACCGCTTTGGCATACCAACGATTCACTTGCTGGTTGCCGAAATAAGCATCTTTCTCGTCTAACCACTCTTTCTCTCCCAGAGCATCCACGTTGGCGGGGAAGAGGCCATACTCGTTGAAAATCCAATTTTGCGGACCTGTTTCGGTCATCCATTCACACCCATCCATAACGGATTCCGAGTTTTGGTTACCGCTCGGAATCGCAGCCGACAGCAATCCTGTATCGTATGAGCCTTCCGGTACGGAAGCGACAGCCCATTTGCCAGCCAATTTAGGCATCCATTCTTTAATGTCCTGCGCGGTTGATGGGTCTCCGAGTACGACTCCGAAGTTTCCGGCTTTCAGAGCTTTCTCCCAAGAAGGAGTATAATCCTCGTATTTTCCGATCCAGCCTTCCTTCATTCCTTTAACGACGTAGTCGTAAGCTTTTTTGATTTGCGGATTTTTATCACCGACATAATTGCCTTGATCGTCGTGATAGATGGGTGCTTTAAGCTGAACCATCGATTCATAAATATTTATAGGCTGGGCGATCAAAGCTTTTTTTGTTTTGGTTTTGAATGTTTTCCCATAGGAAGCGAATGCGCTCCAAGTTTTTAATTTGGCGTCTATCGTTTCGGGTTTCGTCGGCAGTCCGGCTTTTTTGAACAAGTCCGTCCGATAAAACATGACTTGGGGCGAAGAATTCAAAGGAACGAAGGAGACGGTATCGACAGCAGTCGGGTTAACGGTGTTCCATAAACCTTTTGCTAAGCGGCTCTTGATGCCGGATACGGCAGCGGCGTCGATATCATTCATATCCTTGAAAATGCCGTCATAGGAATTGAAACTCGGTAAGATCCAGTTCGGAATCAAGAAAAGATCGGGAGTGTCGCCGGAAGCCAGCGCGATCTTAATCCGATCCTCATACTCATCGATGGAGTAGGAGTAAACATTGATTTCGACATTTGGATTGACTTCATCCACATAAGCCTGGAATAGGGGGGTATAGTCCCACAGGTCTAATTGATAGACCGAAAGTTCGGTTACTTCGGCCGGCTCAATAGCCGGTTCGGTTTCTACGCCTTCCGCCATGACGGGAATAAAACCGATGCAAATAATCAAAATCAAACTAAGCATAAGCACACGGAAACGTTGAATGGAGTTCATGGGGGCTCTACCTCTTTTTTAATAGGATTTTATTCCATATGATAGATAATAGATTACTAGAGTAACGCGATATGCGCAACAAGATTGTCACCCGTCTCGTATATAGGAAGTGCAGTAAAAAGACAAAGGAGCGTGGATGCCATTCCGCCATTGCCACCGAATACAACGAGAGCAGGGCCGTCTTCGGGAAGCGGCAGACCTTCCGCGATCCCATCGCGTAAAAATAAAGCAGTGCAACCCAAGAGATCCGGAGTTTGGCGATTTATTAAGGGACTATTCTTGACCGGGTTTATTCTCTCGGCATTATTGGCCGTATGGTTCTTCTTGACCCCGTCGGGCAAAGAGTACCGTTATATGCTTGCGGATTCGTTAATTACGACCCAGCACCGGGAATGGGCGAAATATGTTATCGGCGAGAAAGCTTTACGGGAAAGAGTCGCCCTTTATGTGAGACAGTTCGAAGAAATGGGCGAGGAGCGGGATACCCATACGATTCCGGTACAATCCGTCCAAGGCGGCTCTGAGGCCGAAGAAGAAACGCAGCCGCTCACGTCCGTTGAAGAGGTAGACGGAGACGGCTATCATGGCTACCTGCTCACCGTTCGGGATCCGCAGAAAATAAGGCTCGTCGTCCCTAACAAACGGGGGCGAGGGGAAAAGGTTTCCAGTATGGTGAAGCGGACGGGAGCCGTTGCCGGCGTTAATGCGGGCGGCTTCTCGGACCCGAATTGGAAAGGCAACGGATTTAAGCCGATCGGACTTGTCATCAGCCAAGGAAAAATTTTCTATAATGGGCTAGGCAGCAAAAAAAGCGTGCAGATCGTCGGCATCGATAAGAACGGGAAGATGTTAGCGGGCAAATATTCGATAGACGAGCTCATGGATCTAGGCATTTCCGAAGCGGTAAGCTTCTCGCCGCGGATTATCGTTAACGGCAAAGGCCTGATCCCTAACCGGGCGCAAGGATGGGGCGTTGCCCCGCGAACGGTTATGGGCCAACGAGAGGACGGAGCGATTCTGTTCCTTATGATAGACGGGCGCCAGCCTGGCTACAGTCTCGGCGCGACCTTGTATGACGCGCAGGAAATATTGCTGGAACACGGCGCGGTCATTGCCGCGAATCTGGATGGCGGTTCATCCACTGTGCTTGTTACGGAGAACGGCGAGATCGTGAACAAACCTTCTTCCTCCTCCGGAGAAAGGTATTTGCCTACGGGTTTTCTCGTATTTGAAGATCCAGCTGGGGTCGTGGTGCCGAACATTTGGGCCGGGATGAAGCCTTCGGAGATCGACGCGGGTAAGTGGTAACGTGATTTGACATAGCCTCCTAGCCCACTTGCACGGTGGGTTTTGGAGGCTTTTTTTCGCAAGGTAATAATTGACTCCATCTCCCATTTCATTTACGATAGATTCATAAACGCGCGTTTATAAGAAAGAGAAAGAGGATGAACTCTTGAAGAAGGCCGAGATTAATTCCATGGAAATTGCCCGGCTGGCGGGCGTATCGCGAAGCACGGTCAGCAGGGTTGTTAACAACTATTCCAACGTCCCGCCGGAAACCCGCGACAAAGTTCTGAGGATCATAGAGCAGTATAACTACGTTCCGAATGCTTCCGCGCAAGTGTTAGCCGGCAAAAGAACGCGGACGATCGGCCTGTTCATGATTGAAGCGGGCCATGTATCAAGCGACATACTGACCAACATGCTTATTGCAAGCGTTATCGAGAATGCTTCCTCCCGAGGTTATTACGTATTAACCCACATTATCCGCGATGCCCGGGATACGGAGAGCATTCGGAGCGTCAAAGATATTTTCTACCAGCGTCGGATCGATGGCGGATTATTCATCGGTGCGGCCAACGAAGAGCCGTTCATCGAACAATTGATTGCGGATGGCTACTGGGTAGCCGTCGTTGACCAAGAGCTGACAGGACATCAAGAGCCGAACCGGATCGTGGCCAACTTCGATAATTCCCAAGGCATGATGCAGGCGGTGGAACATCTGGCAAGACTCGACCATCGTCGGATCGGCCTGATTTGCGGGGATATGAGACGGTTCTCCGGACCTTCGAAGCTGGAAGGATTCTATGCGGCGATGAATCATTTTCAACTGCTAATAGAAGAGAAGTGGATATTGCCGGGCGACTTTAGCGAGGAGGCCGGGTACCAAGCAATTAAGCAGTTTATGGGCAAGGGAGAAGAGCTTCCTTCAGCCATGATTATGGCCAATGACAGCGTAGCGTTCGGAGCGGTTCGGGCATTGCGGGAGCATGCGGTCAATGTCCCTCAAGATATCTCCGTTATCGGGTTTGACGATCACGCCCTAAGCTCGCGATTCCAACCTCCGCTTACGACTCTGAAGATAGACTTTCGGGCTATGATGGAGCGGTTAACGTCTTCTTTGATTGAGCATATAGAGCATCGAACGAATGAATTCACCAAGTTTGAGGTCGAGATGCAATTGATTTCCCGCGAGTCCTGCCGTAAAAGGTAAAACCCACTGTAGAGGAGACTGTTATTAATGGACAAAAATGTGCTGGGCAACAATGCGATTACGCAAATCGGGCTGCTGGTGAACGACATTGACTCAACTTCGCAAACCTACGCAGATTTCTTCGGGGTTGATAAGCCGAATTGGTTCTGGACCGACACGGTTGACGTTGCACAGACGGAGTATCGGGGAGAGCGTTCCGAAGCCCGGGCTAAACTTGCTTTCTTCGACATGGGTTCCCTGCAGTTGGAGCTGATCGAACCCGATCACAATCCGAGCACATGGCGCGAGGCGTTGGACCGGAATGGCGAAGGCTTTCACCACATTGCCTTTGTCATCAAAGGCATGAAGGAGAAAATCTCGGTATTGGAAGCCGGAGGTATGCCGCTTCTTCAGAAGGGCGAATATACGGGCGGCCGCTATGCCTATATGGATACGTTCCGTGATCTCAAAGTGCTTGTAGAGCTTCTCGAGAACGACTGACATAAGGAAACAGGGGCTTCATTCAATGAATATTCTGATTACGGGAGCCGGACGAGGTCCCGGCTTTCGCCGAGCTTGCCGACAAGCTTGCCAAGGAGTCTATGAAGTTAGACGGCGTTATCAACAATGCAGGTATTCTTCTTGGGCGCGAGCATAAGATCGCAACGCTCCCGATGGATCACTTGAAGCTTACGTTTGGCCGAAGAGCTTCGACCTCGCGGAGTGAGGGTATTGGCTGTGCATCCCGGATGGATCCGGACGGATATGGGCGGCGGCGAAGCGCCTTTGGAAGCTTCGGAAAGCGCGAGCGGGTTTATGGATTTGTTGGAGAGGAAAACGGTCGTCGCGGTGGAACTGTTTTTCGTGGACTATAACGGGAGAGCGATGCCCATCTAATACGATAAGGATGTGGAATTTCCGGTTTGGCGTCCTATGGGCGCATGACTAATACATCATTTCGCCCAAAGGACCTTCCTCGTCGATAATATCCTGAATTTCGAATACGGAGATCGGGAAATACGGGAACCCCCAAGCATACGGAACAATGGCATACAGAGGAAAATAGATGACCAGCGATTTGTCGGCGATATAGAAGTCTTGATCGGGAGTAATTCCAGGATAATCGCCTAGAAGAGGTAGCTGTCTCGCTTTTATCTGGGCCTGGATGATCGCGTTCAGCCTAGCTTCATAGTTGCTTCCCTGCCTGAACAATTGGCCAAGTGTATAGCTGCGGCCGGTATCGGCATCGAAAGTGAGCGATTTCTGCAGCGTAATGCCGTGTGCCCCGCCCGTGTACGCATAATTCAGGAGCGAGAGGCTGAGTACGCCTCTTTCGTTCGTCTTGATTTCGAACGTGCCGTCCATCTCTTGAATATCCGGTCCCGGATAACCTTGCGCTTGAAGAAGCTCTTGGTTTGCCGAGGCAATCGCCTCGTTCATGGCCTTTTCTGCTGCGGGAGTCGTGCCTCCCGTTACGTACGGAACGTTAATCTTAACGTTTTTGCCCGTCATCGTTCTAACGCGGATCGGGAGCATTAATGTTTGACCGTTCATCGCCATTCCCCTTCGCCTATTGGGCTGTTGTCATCACAGCTTATGCAGAAGGGCCGAGTCCGGTTTCTTGTGCGATCGGAAAAGTAACTTATAGCCTCCCAACCCGTACCCCGTTTAGGGGCAGGTTCAGAATACGCTCTTTTTCTGAATTAACGGGAAAAGACCCTATACAAAGGTATTCGGGCTGCAAAGGGACAATATTAGGTAAATAACTGGAACTCTCGTTACTGCTTAGGTCTCCTTAGCGAGCAACAGTAAAAGCGAGTACGCTCGTTCAAAAGATTTTAGCCGCGAAGCCTCTTACGTCGATTTAACGCGGCTAGGCCGTGCTATTTCAAACAACGAAGCCACTTCCATCGATTTAACGCGGCTAGACCGCGCTATTTCAATAAAGAAGCTACTTCCGTCGATTTAACGCGGCTAGGCCGCGCTATTTCAATAAACGAAGCCACTTTCGTCGATTTAACGCGGCTAGGCCGCGCTATTTCAATCAAAGAAGCCACTTCCATCGTTAATTTCTTGCTACGGGCCTGAGTAGTAACGAACTATCCATTAAAATCGATGAAACACCGCTAATTCAATCTATTTAACGGGAGATTTCCAGGTATTCGTCTACGCGCCTTTCCCTTAATCGTCAACGGGAGCCCGCTCCACCCTTATGGCGGCTATCTTAAATTCCGGCATTCGGCTAATCGGGTGCAGGGCGTCGCTGGTCAAGACATTGACGGACTGTTTGCCTCCCCAATGAAAAGGGACAAACAAGGTTGTAGGATGAATTTCAGCCGTTATCTTATATGCAAATACCGCGGTGCCCCGACGGGAAGTTATGCGAATTCGATCGTTTAGCTTCAGCATAAGCTTCTCTGCGAGCGACGGATGGATTTCGGCGACCGGAACCGGCGCCTTGCGAAGCAGCCCGTCCGTGCGCCGGGTTTGCGTTCCGCTTAAGTAATGGCTTCCGACCCTGCCGGTCGTTAGCAAATACGGATAGTCGCGGTCTTGCGTCTCCGCGGGCAATCCGGGTTGAATGCCGTGCAAACGGGCTTTACCATCCGGATGCTGGAATGTCGATTGAAACATGGATGGCGTTCCGCCGTGGTCGGGAGAAGGGCAGGGCCAGAAGATTCCATTCTCCGCAATAAGCCGCTTATAAGAAAGGCCGCTATAATCGGCTTTGCCGCCTTTGGTAGCTACGCAAAGTTCATTAAATATCGACTCGTTGTCCGTGTACTGGAAGTAATCGCCCGCTCCAAGATGCTTCGCTAAACCGCATATGATTTCATAGTCCTCCAAGCTGCCCGGTGAACTATTGAACACGCGAGCGCGGTGAAAGACCCGTCCCTCCAAGTTGGTGAGCGTCCCTTCCGTCTCCAGGAATGACGAGCCGGGAAGCAGCCAATCCGCGCATGCCGCCGTCTCCGTCTCGAACAAATCGATAACGACGCAGAGCTCCAGCCTGGACATGGCGGCAAGCACGCGGTTAGCGTTAGGGCTTGAGACGACGGGGTTAGAGCCTAATACAATAAGAGCTTTGATCTCGCCTGTCTCCATGCGATGAAACAGCTCGAATGCGGATACCCCCTTGCCGGGCAAATCCGCGGGATTTACGCCCCACACGCTAGCCACGTATTCCCGTGCTGCCGGATCTTCTATGGATCTGTACCCTGGGAGTTGGTCGGCTTTCTGGCCATGCTCGCGTCCGCCTTGGCCGTTCGCCTGCCCCGTTATGGTACCGAATCCACAGCCCGAGCGACCTATTTTCCCGGTTAATAGGCAGAGGTTAATGTAGTTAAGCGTATGTTCAACCCCATTAACTTGTTGCTCCAAGCCGCGGGCGGTTAGGACAATACCCGTGCTAGCCTTCGCAAAACCCCGGGCAATTGTGCGGATGACTTCTGCGGGGATGCCGGTATATTGTTCGACCTTGTCCGGGGCAAAATCTTTAACGGCTTGTTGCAGCGACTCTACACCAGTTGTCCGTTCTTTCACGAAGGATGGATTATGGAGCTTTTCTTCCAGAATGACATGCAACAGGGAGTTAACCAGAACGGAATCGAATCCCGGCTGGAGCCTTACGTGAATGTCGGCGATTTTGGAGGTCAACGTATTGCGGGGATCTATCGTGACGATGATCGCGCCCTGTTTTTTGGCTGCGAGCAGATAAGGCATCATCGTGGGTTGGCATTCGGCAATGTTCGTGCCTGCTAGAATGATGTATTTCGCGTTCGTTATTTCATCTAACGGCATATTGAGGCCGCGATCGATTCCGAAAGCCATATGCTGGGCGGCCGCCGCGGAAGACATGCAATAGCGACCGTTATAATCCATATACCGGGTTTTCAGAGCGACGCGGGTGAACTTGCCAAGCAAATAACTCATTTCATTCGTTAAGGAACCCCCGCCGAAGACCGCTACGGAATCCTTGCCGTATTGTTGCTGAAGGTTCATCAGTTTGCCTGCTATTTCTTCCAAAGCGGTATCCCAGCTGGCCGTGCCCCAATCATCGGTTAATCGGCCGTCCGGCAACCGGCTCCGATGAAGGGGAACGGTCAGGCGGTCTGGGTGTGCGACGTGACCTAGTACATTAAAACCCTTTTGGCAGAGACGGCCTGTAGCTACAGGGAAGTTCGCACTTGGTTTAATTTCACACCCGGCTCCGGACTTGTCCGGGATGACCTCTATCCCGCACTGCATGCTGCAATAACAACAATGGGAAGTTAGCGGGAAGTTCAAAGAGGAGGGGGTTAAGGTTAAAGGGGGCATATCGGATTCCTCCTTTGTCTCTCAGGTGAAGAGATGCACGGATACCCGAAAACCGGGAGGCAAGGGAGCAAACACTCCGCCTCCCGGTTTCGGGCCGCATCAACAATATTTAGGCGGATGCTTCCGCAGCAGCATGTGCAGGACGGCTGGATGCTTCCGCAGCTGCATGTGCCCGACCGCCTTGGCCGACCCAGGAAGATTTCCAATTTTTTTGTACAGCAAGAATGGTGATAATACAGACGAAAGCGATGCCGCCCAAGATCAGGAACCCCGGGGTATAACTTCCGGTGGATTGTTTCAGGGGACCGAGAATTTTAGGGAGGAAGTATCCGCCCAAACCGCCGGCTGCACCTATAATGCCTGTCATGATTCCAATTTCTTTCTGGAACCGCTGAGGTACCAATTGGAACACCGCGCCGTTACCCATTCCGAGCATCATCATCATGGCGAACAGAAGGACGGTCACGAGAGCGAGCGGAGGAAGAATGGAAATACAGGCCAACAGGATTGCGACACCGGTGTACAGCATAAGCAGCATTCGGATTCCGCCCAACTTATCGGCAAGCCAACCACCGACCGGTCGGAAGAAACTGCCTGCAATTACGCAAATGGTTGTGAAATCGGCCGCACGGACAGGGGCGAGGCCATACTGCGTATTGAAGAAAATGGTGAGGTAAGTGGCCATGCCGACAAACCCGCCGAACGTAACGCTATAAAGCAAGCAAAACAACCAAGTATCGCGTTGACCGAGCAGCTTTCCGTAATCGACCAGCTTAGCCGGCGCCGGCTGGTTCGGGCTGTCTTTAGCCAGGATGGTGAAGAGAATGAACGTAATGACAATAGGAATGAGGGCAAAGCCGAACACGATATGCCAGTCGCCATAATGAGTGGCAATGCGGTTGGCGAACAGCGTAGTGAAGACCGTTCCGCTGTTACCGGCACCCGCAATACCCATCGCCAGACCTTGATATTGAGGAGGGTACCAGCGGCTAGCTAGTGGAAGAGCCGCGGCAAAGCTGGCGCCGGCGACGCCGAGCAGAAGCGCGACGTAATATAAGCTGCCCAAAGTGTCAGCGGACTGCCAAGCCCAGAAGAGCGGAATCATCGTAAGCAGCAATCCGATTTGACCGGTCCGTTTCGGGCCGATACGGTCTGTCATGAAACCTAACACAAGACGTAGGATAGAACCGCCCAAAATCGGCAGAGCTACGAGATTTGCTTTCTGCGTCGCGGTCATTTCAAAATCATTCATAATGATGACAGCCAAAGGACCAAGAAGCACCCAGACCATGAAGCTTACATCAAAATAAAGAAACGAGCTGAACAATGAAGGCTTGTGCCCTGCTTGCATAAATCCTTTTCCGGCCATAGTAATCTCTCCTCTAATGTATAAAATCGTTGTCATGCAAAACACGAAAAGCCGGCACAGTCGATTAATCGACTGTAGCCGGCTCCATTGCCCGGTTTCGATACGCCCTTGTACCGCAAACCGTAGTATGTCGTAAGTTAAAGTGAAGCTCTCAGGGTAACGGACCCGGCTGCATCGCCGAAAGCCGCTCCCTCGATCGAGGGTGATATCGTCATTATATGTTCGAGGTTAGGATTATGTCAACAAAATTAACATGTTTCCTTTTTACCCATGGATTAACTGGTAAACCTTAACGATCGATGCCGCCACTTCGCCAATTCTCTTGCGTTCGTTCATCGCTTGCTTCCGGAGAAAATCATAAGCTTCCGATTCGGAAATGCCTTTAATCTCGCACAGTATTCCTTTGGCTTGATCGACCCACTTTCGTTCCTCAAGGCGTTGCAGCAATTGTTCTTTCTCGTCGTACCATCTTTTACGCTCCAAGAACGAGCGGCCGGCCCACTGCAGCGTCCAATCTATTTCATGGCGGTCCATGCCGGGAAATAGTATTCCATCCAACGAATACCCCCACTCCGGTTCACGAGGGATCCGTGTTTCGTTGCACAACCATAGGATGGGAAGGCGACGAGTGTTAATGACGGTATTTTGCCTGTCGCGTAGTTTATCGTAAGAAACATATAGAATAACGACGGAGGCTGTTGGCAGTGCGTGGCGCATTTCCGTTTCCGCCCGCGCTGTCGTTAAGTTTCGATAGCAATTGTTTATGGAAATGATCGGGTTGGGGTCGAGCTCTGCATCCAGCCATAACAACGGTTTGTTCATTGTCTCTTCTCCCCCTTTAGAACTCTATGTAATATAATATAACATACGGAATGATTTATTGTCGAGAATATCATGGGGGAGCAAGAAGCGCCGAAATAGCTATTTTTCATGTAAATTATATTGACATTAAAACAAATAACACACTATAATATAGCTATAATTTATGATGAATAATCTAGTGTATGGGCACAACGGCGTGTTCGTCACTTCGGCAACGAAGCCTATCCTTTTGATTCCAAAAGGATAGGCTTTTTGTGTTCACGCAGAGAGGAGAGGAAGAAATGAAACAGAAACTGGTCATGGTAGGAAATGGGATGGCCGGAGTTGCATTCGTTGAGCAGTTGTTAAAATTGAATCCGCACAAATATGACATTACGATAATCGGTGCGGAACCCCACCCCAACTATAACCGAATCATGTTATCTTCGGTACTCGCCGGAGATGCCGAACTGAAAGATATTGTACTGAACGATTGGGATTGGTATCGCGATAATCAAATCGAATTGCACACCGGGCATGTCGTAACGGGTATCGATACGGCCAAGAAGAAGGTTTCGACGGATCAAGGGTTGGTCGTTGACTACGATGATCTCGTTCTGGCGACAGGTTCCTTGCCGTTCATGCTCCCGCTTCCGGGGGCGGATAAAGAAGGGGTAATTGCTTTCCGGGACATCCGGGATTGCAATACGATGATCGAAACGAGCAAGAAGTATAAGAAAGCGATTGTTATCGGGGGCGGCCTTCTCGGCTTGGAGGCGGCTCGCGGCCTGCTTAATTTAAACATGGAAGTTAGCGTCGTTCATATCTTCCAGCATCTAATGGAAAGGCAGTTGGATCCTACCGGTTCTAAGATGTTGCAGGAGCAATTGGAGAGCCAGGGAATGAAGTTCCTGCTCGAGAAGCAGTCGGATTCGATCCTCGGCAAGAAACGCGTGAAGGGTTTAAAGTTTAAGGATGGCTCCGAAGTAGAAGCCGATCTTGTCGTCATGGCGGTTGGCATTAAACCGAACGTTCAATTGGCAAGAGACAGCGGCATAGAAGTAAACCGGGGTATCGTCGTTGATGATTTCATGCAGACAAGCGTACCGGGCATCTATTCTTTGGGAGAATGCGCGGAGCATCGGGGCATCGTCTACGGATTAGTTGCCCCATTGTATGAACAAGGCGCGATTCTTGCGAAAAGTTTGGCGGGATCGGAAACATCGGGTTATACAGGCTCGGTTCTGTCTACCAAGCTGAAGGTTTCGGGCGTTCAAGTATTTTCCGCGGGACGGTTCACGGATGAACCGGGCACGAAGGCATTGCGCGTTCAGGACGATCTAAGCGGAATCTACAAAAAAGTGGTGTTCCAGAACGGCAAAGTCGTCGGTGCGGTATTGTTCGGCGATACGGCCGAGAGTTCGAAGCTGTTCTCTCTTATACGCAGCGGTGAGGATTTCTCCGGACGCGAACGTGAAGTATTGTTTGGCGCCGAGGGTGGAGGCAATGGCGGCAGCACAGCCGACCTAGTCGAAGCGATGAGCGGCGACGAGATTATCTGCGGATGCAATGGCGTCACGAAAGATACGATCGTAGAAGCGATTACGGAAAAAGGCTGCGTAAGCATAGGTGAAATCAAAGCCTGCACGAAAGCTTCCGGCTCGTGCGGAGGATGCAAACCGTTAGTCGAGGAAGTACTCGCTCTGACGCTTGGCGCAGACAATGTGTTAAAGGTTCATGAGGGCATATGCGGTTGTACGCATCTATCCCGCGACGAAGTGGTGAATGCCATCACCGGCATGAAGCTGACTACATCCAAAGAAGTCATGCATGTGTTAGAATGGAAAAATCCCGAGGGCTGCTCCAAATGCCGTCCGGCATTAAATTATTACTTGGGAATGATTTTTCCTGAAGAGCACGAGGATGAATTGGAAAGCCGTTTCGTTAATGAACGCAACCATGCGAATATCCAGAAAGACGGAACGTTCTCCGTCGTTCCTCGAATTTACGGCGGAGTCACGACACCGGAGGAACTGCAGCGAATTGCCGACGTGGCGAAGAAATACGACGTACCACTCGTGAAGATCACAGGCGGTCAGCGGATCGACTTGCTGGGCGTGAAGAAGGATGACTTGCCGAATGTATGGAAAGATCTCGATATGCCTTCCGGATACGCCTATGGCAAAGCGCTAAGAACGGTCAAGACATGCGTGGGCAACACCTTCTGCCGTTTTGGAACGCAAGATGCCATCGGAATGGGAATCGCGATGGAGAAGAAATTCGAACGGCTCAATACGCCGGCCAAAGTAAAGCTAGCCGTATCCGGATGTCCTCGCAACTGTGCCGAAGCGACCATCAAAGATCTCGGGGTAGTCGCCATCGACGGAGGATGGGAAATCTACGTTGGAGGCAATGGCGGAACCCGCGTACGTGCGGCAGACTTGCTCACTAAAGTAAAGACGGAAGAGGAAGTGTTGGAATGGACCGGCTCGTACTTGCAATATTACCGCGAGACCGCCAACTTCAACGAACGTACGGCCGAATGGCTGCAACGCATCGGACTCCCCCGGATCAAAGAAGCGTTAGCCCTTCAATCGGAACGGGAAGCTCTAGTCAGCAGGATCGAGAAAACGCTTGATCTCATGAAAGATCCATGGGAGCAGATCAATGAGAACGAAGACCTTCGCAAAGCCTTCGACTCCTTGACCGCGCGCAGCCCCGATCCTTCCGCCGGCGGAGCAGACAACCGCGCCCAAGGCGCCCTCGTCGAAAAGCCTCCTACAGACTAAGCGAGCCTGGGTTGACTAGTTTTTAGAATTTGTTTTTCCACGGGGGAAGGTACAGAGGAAAAGGGTAATCATGGAAAGTTTACGTCCGCCTTTAAATCCGAGTTATCACAACTTAATCCAATAAAGATAATCTCGGAGTTAACCAGCGGTGGAATGATTACCCTTTTCTGTCGTACCTGATTTCCACGTATTCATAAATTATAAAGGGGAGAGGAAAAACATGGCGAACATCCTTATTGGCCATCTCAAAGACTTCACAGACCGCAGAGCCCGCGTAGTACACTCGGGCGGCATCGAGTGGGCCGTGTTCTTATTGTCCGACGGCAGCTTCCGCGCGATCGAGAATAGCTGTCCACACAAAGCTGGAAAATTATCGGAAGGAATCGTATGCGACCATCACGTATTCTGCCCGTTGCACGATTGGAAGATAGACTTGAATGACGGTCAGGTCCAAGCACCCGATCATGGCTGCGTCAACGCGATCGAGGTTATTCACGACGTGGCGACCGGCAAAGTCTACTTAAGCCACGATACAGGGGAATTACTGCGCTCATCCTAAGAGTTCTGGGGAGGGGATATAGCATGGGCAAATTATCAGGGAAGAACATTGCGGTTACCGGCCCGCGTTGCGAAGCCGAATTCACCCGAATGGTTCTCAAAATGGGCGGCCAACCGTTTATTTGCCCCGCGCAAGGCAACGTCTATTCCGATGATGAAAAGCTCGGGGGACAGCTTCGCGAATTGACCTCGAGCTCTGTCGATTGGTTAGTGCTGACGACGGGCATCGGAACCGAAGCGCTTGTCGCTAAAGCAGAGGCGCTCGGCATGAAGGATGAGCTGCTAGCCTTTATGTCCACTACCCGGATTGCCGCCCGCGGGTACAAGACGATAAATGCACTCCGCCGACTTCAGATAGAACCTGCCGTCAAAGCGGATGACGGAACGACGGACGGAATATTCCGAGCCTTATCGGTATTTCCGCTTGCGGGAACGACAATCGCGCTGCAGCTCTACGGAGATCCTTCTCCCAAAATATCCAAACGTTTGCGCGACGCGGGCGCGGAGTGCATCGAGCTGTTGCCTTACGTTCATATCATGCCGGAAACCGGACCGATCGACGAATTAATCGACCGTTGTCTGGAAGGTTCGATGGATGCCGTAGTCTTCACGAGCACCGCCCAAGCCCGTTGCATCTTTCATAGAGCGCGCGCAACGAATAAGGAACAGATTCTTCTTGCGGCTTTCGAGAATCATGTTCTCTGCGTTGCAGTCGGCAAAGTAACTGCGGAGGCGTTGCACGACGAAGGAATCGTCCGCGTGATGTATCCGGACGAAGAGCGGCTTGGGCCTGCTCTTGTCGGAGCTGGACGTTGGTTCGAGGAGTATGCGGGCAGCTCGAAGGCCTTGCATCGCGCCGCCCAATAACAATCAAAATCCAACAGCCCCTGGCCGGAGACTCCATCGGTCAGGGGCTGTTTGTGTTACACTTAGATGGCCAGACTGGCTAGCTCAGTGTCATATAATATCCTCCGCGAGAGGTGAATGATGGACATTCTTAAGGTTTATTTGATCAATATCAGTATACTGATTACATTTGCCTACCTTATTAATCTTGCATCTAAGTTTATATTTACGCGCTTATCCAAGTCGGCGAAATACGGATTATCCGTTGTAATTTTCATTCTAGCCGGTTGGCTGACCATGTTCTTCAGCTTTGAAGTCGGACAAGACGCGAAATTCGATTTGCGGGTTGTTCCGTTAATTTTCGGGCTGATGGTGTATTCCCGTCCATTGACGCTTCTTACCATCGGACTCAGTATCGGACTATTAAGATTAACCTTTGGACTGGAGCCTGCCGCTTGGATCGGATTTCTCAATCTAACGGTTCTTGGCCTCATCTCCTCCGTGATCTGCGTATGGTTCAATCGGCGGGCGACGATATCTTATTTGAACAAAGCCGTCATAGCAGTTCTGGCTATCAATGGCTTCAATATGGTCAATATCGCTTTATTCGGCATGATTCCCGCATTTGAATATTTGAGCGGCGTTGCTCCCGTTACTTTCCCGACTGGGGTAATATTAAGCTTCATTTTACTGTTCGTGGTACGGGATTTCCAACAAAACCAGTCGCAAATGGAAGAATTGAGCCGAATGAACCGGTTGCTCCGCATCCGAACCCAAGATTTGAATCAGGCTAAGGTTGACTTGGAAAATAAAGCGGAGCAGCTTGAGTCGGCATCCCGTTACAAATCGGAGTTTCTCGCCAACATGTCCCATGAATTGAAAACTCCGCTTAATAGTATTCTGTTGCTGTCCGAGATGCAGTGCGAGAAGGATACGAGGGAAGAGGATCGGGTACGTTACGCCAATATGATTCACCTATCCGGGGGAGAATTGCTTAGCTTGGTTAACGATATTTTGGATTTATCCAAGGTGGAGGCCGGGAAACTAGACATCGTGGAGCAGCCGATTTCCTTGGATGAAGTGCTAAGGTTAATGGAAGAACAGTTCCGTCCTTTAGCGGAAAGCCAAGATCTGGCCTTTGAGACCAAGCTGTCCGGGCTTACGACGGAATGGATTATGACGGATCCGATGCGGTTGAATCAAATTTTGCGGAACCTGCTCGGCAATGCCTTCAAGTTTACGGAAAGGGGAAAGGTGGAGCTCGAGATTTCGGCCCAGTCCATTGAAAAGGGTCGAGGAGAAGCGGTTTTTCAGGTTCGGGATACGGGAGTCGGTATCGATTCTGACAAGCAAGAAGCGATATTCGAGGTTTTCAAGCAGGAGGACGGTACCATTAGCCGCAAATATGGCGGATCGGGTTTAGGACTCGCGATTAGCCGGCAATTGGCGGTATTGCTCGGAGGCACTCTGGAGCTGAAAAGCGAGAAGGGAAAGGGCAGTTGCTTCACGCTTAGAATACCTGCCCAAGTTTCTGCGGAATAGCTGCGGTTTAAGGGGAGTGTTCAAATGACCCAATGGTCGGTTTCGGTAAGCGGTAACGATAAAGTCATAACAAAACCCATTGTCTCCGCGCCCGCAGTAATCGTGCCGCCTAATCGGGCGACGTGTTCTGTCATAGCGTGCAAACCAAAACCGATATCCGAAGGGGTATAAGTATGCTCTAGATGGATCAGCTGCATATGAATCGTGTCTTGATTCGATTTGACGACGAAGCGAAACCGGCCAGGGTTAGTGCGACCGAGCTTAATGCCCAAGCTTAGTCCCTCTTGCAGCGTTTGGAACAGAACCCTTTTTTGCAAGGTGCTTAGGTTGGCGGGAAGCAGTTCTAGATGATTTTCAACGATACATCCCGATGACTGTTCCGTCTCTCGAATTAGCGCGCCGATCGCACCGGGCAGGTCGTAATAGGCCGCGTCCTCGCGCAATAAACGAACAGAGTGCCGTATATCCTCCAGACCTCTACGCACAAGCCCTTGGGAAGCGTCCAGCTTTTTTTCCGCAAGCGCCCGATCCCTCGATATAAGCCGTTTAGCTGCTTCCAATTGGATAATAGTTGCGCTTAACGTGTATCCTACCGTATCATGGATGCTTCCGGTAATTCGGTGCCGTTCCTCGAGCATCATCGCTTCGGCGAGCGCTTCCGCGTTCTCTCGCATCGAAGGCGCCAGACGTTGGTGAGCCATTTCCAATTGTTCCGTTCTCTCCTGAATCTGATGGGTACGGGTTTGAACGACATTTTCCAAGGAGCGGTTAAACTCCACTAATTGCCGATGCAAGGCCGTGTAACGATGCATAATTACACGAATTAGACAGATGACAAAAGTGAATAATCCCCAGAATAGCAAATCAACCGGCAACCGATACACCCAGAGCATCCGCTCGTTAATCCATTCGGGCAAATAACTGACCATCGCGAAACGGTACATATGAATCGCTGCAATGGAAGCAAGGGATGTGAATCCGGCCATGATCCAGATGGACTCTAGATCTTTCTTGAGACGGTACGCGGACCAAATTGTCCCGTACACGGTAACGAATACGATAAGAAATAAGGGGGAGAAAAACCTCATCACATAGGAATACCAATGAGGACTTATGGTCGCGGAAATAAGGGCCGCAACGGTAAAGATTATCATCGTCCACCTGAGGAAACTGATCGTACGACGGTTCGGACCCGGAATCAGTTGCTCTAAAGTACCGATAAAGGCAAAAGTACCAAGCGGCATGCAGATATCATGGTAATACCCAAGCAGAGGGTACTCCCATATGATTTGCAGAAGATGATTACGAACGAGGGAGGCGATTCCGCCGGCAAAAGCTAACAGAGCGAAATAAATATAGAGTCGATCCCTCTGCGTAGAATACAGACCCAGGGCGATGAAGCCGCTGAACATGAGCAGCGCCCCCAGGATAAGATTATCCAAATCCTCGTGAACGATTTGGGTAAGAAGGCTTGACTTGTTCCCGATCTCGACCGATGCTGAGACGGGGTTCTGTGACGAATAACGAACGAGAAGAACGGCATAAGCTGGCAACTGCAGCGGAATAGGAACCATTTGCCAATGGAATGCGGTGTTTATGCGGTTGTTTTGTTTTGTCAATATGTAAGAGTAGATGATTTGTTTGCCATCGTATACTTTGAGGCTTCCTACATTAAGAACCTTGAGATAGGGATCCTCCCAATTGTGTTGCGGGAGCGGTACTCTAAACCAATATATTTTCTCCGGAATATTTTGTCCCGGCGCATAGGTTTGCCATCCGTTGGTCGGAGATTGATTCTCGTCAAAGGACAATGCCGGCGCCCACTGCCAAGAGCCGACTCTTAGGCGGACGGAGCTGCCGTCGTGTTGCTGCAGGGCGGATAAAGCCAATCCGATGCCAAGGAGAAGAGCAATCAACAATAACATCGTGCGCAGTAGAGGGATATGGGTTTTCAGAAAACGCGCCGTCATCGTTCATCCCCCTGCAATTCGCCACGCTGAGAATATGGCAAAGATAAAGTAAGCACGCAACCGGGATTTCCCGGTGTTACGTTCATAAGTCCCCCCAGATTGACGACTCTCTCCGACATGGCCTTCAGTCCGAATCCGAAAGCGGAAGGGGTATATGTCCGACCGTCGCTGAGCAGGCGGAACCATATGGTGGAACTGTCGGTGTCCAAAGTGAATCGGAAACTGCTGCTGCCGCCATGCCTCAACCCGTTCGTTAATCCTTCCTGCAGCGCTTGATACAATACCCGTTTCTGCAGCGTCGTCAAATTATCCGGCAATTGGCTAATGCGGCTCTGGATTGAAGCTCCCGTCGATTGCTCCGTCTCCAGGATCAAAGCTGTCATGGATGCTTGCAGATCATATTGAGAGGAATCGTCGCTCAACAGACGCACGGAGCTGCGAATTTCCTCCAAACCGCGGCGAACAAGGCCTTGAGAGGCTTCCAGCTTTTCTTCCGCCAGCTTGGGATCGCGTGCAAGCAGCCGCTTGGCCGCTTCCAGCTGGACAATCGTTGCCGTCAAAGAGTGACCGATCGTATCATGAATCGTCCCGGTTATCCGATGTCGTTCTTCTAATACCATTGTTGAAGCGATGGCTTCGGCCGTTTCTCTCATCGTATGGGCAAGCCGTGTATTCGCATCGTGAAGCTGGGCTTCGTGTTCCCGTAATTCAGCCGTCCGCTTCTGAACGCTTGATTCCAACGATAGATTAAATTCCTTCAACTGTTCATTCATAATGCCGAACCGGTATACGATTATGCGGATGAGACAAATTAAGAACAAGAATAAAGCGATGGACAAGATGTCGAAAGGGAGATCGTAAAGGAAAGGAATATTACGCTGGACCCATTTGAAGAAAGTAGGCAAATAAGTGCGAACGACATGGATAAGGGCAACCGAGGTCACGATGAAAAATCCAGCTAGCATCCAGATGGATTCCGGTCCCTGCCTATCCTGATAAGCGGACCAGATGGATCGCAGGATAATGCCGGCCGCTATGAGGAACAAGGTTAATAACGGGTAGCTGAGCAGCCATCCGAACCAAACGACATTAAGGAACACGGCGCTGAGCAGCGTGGTAATGGCAAAGCCTAGAAGGACTAACCGCAGCTTGCGGAGTGTTCGGGTATGCACGGAATCAAACACTTCATTCATTATGCTGACGAAACCGAAGACCCCCAGAGGGAAGATAGCAAGCTCCATATAGCTAAGCCAGGGCTGGTCCCAGAAAATCTGCAACAAGTAGTTCCTCACGAGGGATGCATAACATCCGCACAAGGCCGTTAAGGAAAAATAAAGATGAAGCTTGTCCCTGCGAATGAAATACAGTCCCATGGCAACGAACGAACTGAATAGAAAGAGACCGCCCAACACATAGGAATGTGTATCTTTCTGAATCAGATGAGCGATCAGGTCCCCTTTGCTAAGCAATTGAATCCAAGGCAGAGGACGGGATGCGCCGCGATTGTCGAGCAGAATTTCCACTTCTGATGGCAACGGGATAGGGAGCGGGGCCAGATTCCAATGATAAAATAGATTGAGGCGGTGATTATGCAAGCTGGGATCGTATGTATAAAGGAGCTTCTCTTGATGGAAAACGGAGATGGCTACGGTATTGAATATTAATAATTGCGGGTCGCGGGCAGGGTTTCTCTCGAGCGGCACTTTCAGCCAATAGGCACCGCTTTGGACATTGGGGTTGAGTTTGCTTGCATAGGGCAGCCAACCGGCTTTCGGAGGGGCGGAGTCTTGAAAAGAATGGGCGGGTGCCCACTGCCAGCTTTCCGGTTTCATTCCGGCCGTATCATAATTTCTTCCCGTGGCTATAAGCCCCCAACCGATTAGAACGAGGAACCCCAATAATACCGTCATCGTGCGCAATAACGGCACATGATTTCGCAAGCTGCCTCCTGCCAACCTTCATTCCCCCAAGTGATGTAACCCGTTAGGTGAGTTTATCTCTTTCTATTTTAACGGCAGGACCCCTATTGTCACAGTGCCGCGCGTCATATGACAGTCATGTCTTTCAGCCAAATCACCGCTTGCGTCCGGTCATTCGTGCCGATTTTATCGTAAATTGAGCTGATATAGTTTTTGACGGTACCTTCGCTCATGAACAATAACTGGGCGATTTCCCGGTTGTTCCGGCCTTCAACCATTAAGGTGATAATGCTCATCTCCCGATTCGTGAACTTCAGGTCGGAAGTTTTGCCGCGCGTTCGTGGAAGCGGGTGTCGTCCCGGTGCCGGCGCCGACAATCTCGCGGCTAATTTGACGGCAATAGACGAAGGAAGCATAATCTCTCCCCGCGCGGAATCGCGAACGGCTTGCAGCAGTTTCTCCGTAGGAATATCTTTCAATAGAAAGCCAACGGCACCGCTGGCTAAAGCATCAATGATATATTCATCTTCATCGAAGGTCGTAAGCATAAGCACTTTCGTGTTAGGAGATTCAATACGCAGCTTCTTAACGGCTTCGATCCCATTCATGACGGGCATGCGTATATCCATCAGCACCAAATCCGGATGATGGATGGCGACTAGCCGGCAGGCTTCTTCCCCATTTTCCGCCGTGGCGATAACCTCGATGTCATCCTCCAACTGCAGTATCGTTTGCAAGCCATCCCTCATAAGCGTTTGGTCGTCCGCGATTAGTACTTTAAGCATGCGCCTCTCCCCTTTCCTTTCCATTATAGTGCAACATCTCGTTTTGAACAGTGCGCATGAGATCATGACCGCGTAATATTCATGACCGAATCAGTGACAGGCGTCACTGGTCATATGACGGACGGTTCCTATACGATTAGGAAATAAAGCGGGGACAAGCGAAATGCCCCGATAGTTGAAAGGAAGTGCAAGTATATGATTATTATGCATACGAGCCAATGCCGTTCCGGAATGAAGCTTGGCCGATCGATTTATACAGAGCAAGGCCATGTATTAGCCGGTCGGGGATTCATCCTGACGGAGCATGCGATCAACAAGCTGCAGCAATTGGGATTGCCTTACCTCCATATCGAAGAGCAAGGAACGGAAGACATCTCTCCGGATCAAGCGATCCGCGACGAAACGATCATCGTATTGCATGGCGCGCTGACGCATGTGATGGACGAGCTGTCTAACGGTGCCGTAGATAAATTGTCTTCTTCGGTCGTACGGTTCTGTTTCGATGCTTCCAAGCTGCTCGTGGACGATCTGAAATCTCGTCGCAGCAATCTGTCCTTGCCGGTACATCTGACGTCGACGCTAACGGATGGAGACAAACAGCATTTTCTGGAACATGCGATGAACGTCGGCGTATGCGCAACCCGTCTTGGATTGGATGAAGGTTTGGCAGGCGAGGATCTACAGGCTCTGGCCATAGGCGCGATGCTGCATGATATCGGACGATTGCTATTACCGGATGGCTTGCAGGCCAGGATTGCGAAGAACGATAAACAATACATGACCCACGCAGAACTAGGGTTCAAGCTGCTTCGCGATAGCGGGTTTCCATTGATGACAGCTCATTGCGCGCTCTTCCACCATGAGCGGGTAGATGGCAGCGGTTATCCCTTCGGATTGGAAGGCAAGAAAATCCATCCGCACCATCAATGGATCAGCATCTTCGATATGTTCGATACGATGGTTAACGGTCGCGGCAACGGGGTTCCGATGCTTCCTAACGAAGCGTTGGAGGTGTTGTACGGCGGAGCGGGAACGTTGTACGACATGGACAAAGTATGCCAGCTTCGCGACAAGATGGCCCTATTCCCGCGAGGAACAACGGTTCGCCTAAGTACCGGAGAGCTCGGAGTCGTATCCGCTCTGCACGAGGATAGTAAGCAGCGGCCTATCGTTCGCGTTATTCGCACGCCGGAAGGCAAATTGCTGTCGCAGCCTTACGAAGTGGATCTGAAGCGTCAGCTTGATCTCATGATCAGCGGCGTGGGAACCGACAAGACTGGCGATATGCTTGCGGGTAATGTGCCGGAAATCCCAGAGAAACGATCGAACCGCGTGTTCCATCTGGTGTAAATAGACAAAAAAATCCAGCGCTTAAATCCTTGACTTTTACGCTAGAAATCTCTATTCTAATAAAGGATTTGCTGATGTAGCTCAGCTGGTAGAGCAACGCATTCGTAATGCGTAGGCCGGGGGTTCGAATCCCTTCATCAGCACCATAACGAATCCTATAACGGCGCGGCTTCCGAGGTTCTCGGGGTCGGGCTTTTTTCGTTTTTATTCATTTAGTTATTCATTTTGAATAATTTTATTCGAAAAATCGTCTTTATTTCTGATATACTATTCAATAAGCGTACTATTGGAAATGGGAGGTTTTAATATGGGGATTAAAACTGCACTATACAAACTTAAAGGGTTCTACAAATTCGGGAAAACAGCTCCAAAGCTGCGTGGAAAAGTGTTCGTTAATAAATTTGGAGCAATCAAAGTTGGAAAAAATCTTTCCATAGTAGGACATCCATGGGCTGTTCAAATTACGAGTACCATGGGTGCCAATTTGATAATTGGGAATAATGTATACGTTAATGCAGGGGTGGGAATCGCGGCTAATAAAGAAATCGTCATTGGAGATAACGTTAAGATTGGGCCGAGAACGAGTATTTTTGATAGCAATTACCATCGTATGGATTGTGCCGATAAAGGTGAACTTAGTAAAAGAATAACAATCGGTAATAACGTTTGGATAGGAGCGGATTGTACCATTCTTCCGGGCGTCACAATAGGAGATAATTCCGTTATCGCGGCAAAGAGTACCGTAAATAAGGATGTTCCCAATAATGTATTGGCTGGAGGAAGTCCTGCAAAGGTGATTCGCGAATTAGAAATAGAGGATGGCTGGGTTAGGGATTAATACGGGCTGCGATGAGTAGATCACCGAGCCTTGACAATAGATGACACACCATTTAATATAGGGATAAATGATGTGTCATATTTCTAATGCATTCTTGGAGACAAGTCTAGAATGGGGAGGAAATGTACCTTGGAAATAACTTTTAGCAATGAGGTAGGGATTGAAAGCAATATCGAAAACGTTTATGCCTATTTAAGCAAAATGGAAAACTTCTCAACCTGGAATTATGCCGTCATGAGCGTGGAACCGGTCGAAAACGGTACTAATGCCAACTATATATTGAAAAGGGATTTAGGCAATAAGATTGAGACAGAAACGGTGACGGTTTTGGAAACTAAACTAAATCAAAGGCTGTATTTTCAAGCGAACGGCGGCAGATTTCCTTACGAGATGAAGTATGAGCTGCAGCAATCAGGGAATGGAACGATCCTAACAAATGCAGTCATCCTGAAGCCTGCGGGTGTAAACGGCATTATGCTTAAGCTGCTGAAAAGCAACATACAGGCTGAAGTGAATAAAAATTTGAATGTATTGAAACATATATTGGAAAGCGGGTGATTCTATATGGATGAAACAAAATATTCCCGGGCGGAAGCCCTGCGATATGTCTTGCTGGCCGCGCAGCGTCAAGGCAATCGGGAATTGAATGATTTACTGAGAGAGAACGGTTTAACGGCTTCGCAAGCAGAGGTATTACGTATTTTGGAGAATTGGAAAAGCCTTTCTCTCAAAGAGCTTGGCCAATTATTAATTTGCGAAGCCGGCAGCCCTTCGCGGCTGATCGAGCGGATGACACAGGATGGGCTAATAGAGAAAGTAGTCGATCCGAAGGATTCCCGGTTCTTAATCCTTCAATTAACGGCTGAGGGGCTTGAGAAAGTAGGCATTGTGAGAAGCATCGAAAAACAATTGTACGAAAAACTGATGGAGATCTACTCTGACGACGAGCTAGAATCGATCTCTTCTTTGTTGCATCGTTTTGTAGCGGGGCAGCCTTTGTCCGACACGTTAAGAAAACGGGGATACTTCCTCCGCTAAATTATTTACTTGACTATAGATGACACATCATTTATTATCATATTAGATGACACGTCATTTAATTGGGAGAGAAGAAAAATGATGAACAAAACAAAAATTCACGTCCTGCACACAGGAAGCGTCAACGTCGATCGCGCATTGCCGTTTAAGGAGAAATCATTGCATCCTTTGCCATTCTCAGGTTGGTTGCGCCCCAATCGCTGGAGAATGTGGGTTCCCGTTTCCGCGTATTTGATTGAACATCCGAAAGGGCTTATATTGGTTGATGCCGGTTGGCATGAAGATATTCGTACGAACGAGCGCAAACATCTGGGATTTCTGGCAAGCACCATGATCTCGGGCATACTGCCTCCAGGACAATCCGTCCGGGAACAACTGCAGCGATTAGGGTATAAGGATCGCGACCTTGATCTAGTAATTATGACTCATCTTCATTCCGACCATGTGAGTGGACTTAAGCATGTAGCCGGTGCACACCGGATTATTGTTTCCGATTTAGAGTGGAAAGCGGCGAATAAAGATGCCAATTACATCCGCTCCATGTGGGAAGGCGTAAACGTTGAAACGTTCGAGATGAAGTCCATCCCTCACGGCCCTTATAAATCCGGTCTAGACTTGTTCGGAGATGGTTCGATCTACCTTGTGTTTACACCCGGACATAGTAAAGGCATGGTTTCTTTACTTGTAAAAACGGAAGCGGGATGGGTATTGCTTGGCAGTGATGTTGGATATGCAAGAAAATCCTGGGAAGAGCATATATTGCCGGGTGTTACAACAAGTGTCGATCAAGCTGATAAATCACTGAGATGGCTGAGCGATTTTTCCAAACGAGACGATTGCAGAATGGTGATTGTCAATCATGATCACGAGATTGCTCCGCAAATTATCGCTTAAAATAAGTTGGAGTCAGCTAAGAACATGAAGAAAGAAGCGCCGAAAAGCAGCGCTTCTTTCTTCATGTTAAGTGATGTAATAGTTAGGACTTACCCCTGTCCCGAGCGAAATTTTATATTGCAAAGTGTGACGGTTAATGGTATTATCTTTTCTTGTGAGAAAGAAATTCAGACATGCCGACTTAGCTCAACTGGTAGAGCAACTGACTTGTAATCAGTAGGTTGGGGGTTCAAGTCCTCTAGTCGGCACCATCAGTTTTTTTCTAGTCTATGTAAACAAATCCTCGATCGGTCGCAATGGCTGAGCGGGGATTTTTGCTTATGTCAATGCTCGGAAGCGGCGTTAAACTTTGTTGCGGCGCTGTTAATAAGCCGTGTTTTTGGCAAGTACGTCCATTCGCAGTAATAGATGATGCGCTTCTTGTTTCAAAGCTTCTTCCCATAAGATGGCCGAGAGCGTCCTGCGCTGGATTTGTTCCAATCTCTTGCGTGCCAGTTCGAACGTAACGCCGAAATGGAGGGCGATGCACTCAGCGGCTTCGTCTATTCGCTCCGGGAGCTTGAGATGCCGCAGCATGAAAAAAGGGATTGCCGCGTATAATACGAACCTGTTGGCTTCCGCTTCCTGGCCTTCGCAGAACAAGCGGGGCATTGTCGTCTGATTCCCGGCATGCCTAAGAACATGGCACAGCTCATGCAAGAAGTCTTCCCATTGGGCTTCGCGTCCTTGCCGCTTGTCGATCATGATAGACCGCATGCCCATGTACTCCAATGCGCGGCTAGATTCCTTCATATAGTGAACCCACACGTCCAGCCGCGTAGCCACCTCATCGACGTTCAGATGCGAAGGAGCGACGATCCCTGACTTCATCCACAGTTGTTCAATCCACTGCTCCAATGGGGTCGTTCGATAGTATCGGTACATAGGTCCATCCTTTTAATGAGAATGTATGTTCGTATTAACGAAGAAAAGAAAAGCCCTTGCGGGCTTGGCTGACGTTTAGTTCTTTCCTTGCCGATCTCCGGGTTTCCTGCCTTTTTCCTTCTCCTGAATGAAATCCCAGAAGCGGCGCATTTCCTCTTTCCGTTCTTCCGGCGCGTTCAAGTAATCCTTGAAAAACACCCCGTGCTCGGGATTGCTGATAAATTCCTCAAAAGCCGGGTAAACGGTCGTACCTGACGATTCACTTAAATCCGCTGAGGCATTATCCGTCCGTCCGACAAGATAGTCGGTCGTCGTTCGGTAATATTCCGCAAAACGGCCAAGCATTTCCGGATCCGGCTTACGATCGTCCGACTCGTATCGGGAAAGCTGTACATTGCTTATGCCTAAGTGTTTGGCTGCATCTAGCTGTGTTTTATTGAATTTCTCGCGTCGTTCCCGCAGACGAAAACCCAAAGACATGGTAATCTTCCTTCTTTATTATGGATAGTTTTAGTATACCACTTTTTCCGAAATGGTAAAACTATTAATTTTGCCGAAGTGGTAAATAATTGATTGACTTTGCCTAAATGGCAATATATGATGGAAATGCGTTACCGATTCGGTAATAAACGAATGGGAAATGCGTCAAAACAAGGCATCTTCAAATTCTATCGATTTCGGGATGTCTTTTTTTATCTTCTAAGTTTGCCAATTTGGCAAAATAATAGCTGGGAGAGTGAGTATATGAAAATCATTAATATTACCGAGCTGGGATCGGCAACTTTAGAGAGTTACTTGGATACGAGAAGAATGCTGCTTCGGAAAGTGGACGAGCTGTCGGTGCGAATCGGCAAGCTGGAGCCCGTCAGGTCGTTTGAGGCCATGAATGAAATTCTTGCTTTGGATAAAGACCGTCGTTTGTATATTGAAATGATCGCGAGCTGTTCGTATGTCATTGAATGGTTGGAGACAGGAAGGAGACCGGGTTACCAAAGAGGCATCGAGCGGCGCGCCGGGTATCAACGGGAGGTGCTTATGGATCCCGCGAAGCTGCCCTTGACTCCTAACCCTGCAATGTCGCCGTGCCCTCCGGAAGAGGCAACGAAAGAAAACCGATTTCGGCTCGAAGCCGCCCTGCGAGGATTAACCGAACGTGAGCGCAACTGCTACATGCTCGCGCACGGCGAAAGTTACTCTTTTTCCGAAATCGCAGCCCTCTTGAACATCAGCAAGTCCAGCGTAGGCACCTACATGATGCGCGCCCAGCGGAAGGTCTCCGACAACGTCAACAGCATTCTCATCCTTGTCGGCTGATGTCGTACGGTTGCCACCTAATTGTGAGAGGACCAAGCAGTGAAGAGATAGATTAGTGGAGCTTGAATACGTAATCCTCAAGGTATTGAATTAGCCCGTTGCGGTAGTAGGGTATTTATGTTCTAGGCAGTTTAAGATAAAATAGTTTTACTTACGATCGGAGGTAACAACCATGTCCAGCGAAGAAGCGCGCGTGCTCTCGAATATTCGGGAGCGCGTCGTTCGTTTGGAAACAAAGATCGATGCGATGACCGATGTCCGCGAAACGGCGGAGGCGGCGAGAGAGGCGGCGCTTGAAGCGCTGCAGGTTGCCAAGTCTTCGCACAAACGCATCAACGAGATCGCCGACAATCAGCGTTGGCTCTGGCGCACGCTGGTCGGGGCCATTCTCACGGCCGTGATTGCTATCCTTATCAATCAGCAGGGGAGTTGAATACAATAATGGACAAACTTTAACGACTATATCCATTATTGGGCTGACAGCGTCCGGATAATATCATTTCACCAAGAAAAGGGAGGAAAGTCTCGATGGCAAAACTCAGTAAGAAACAATTTATCGAGGCGTTAGCCCCGATTGCGGTTCGCACCCGCCAAGAAGGTTCGCCGCTATTCCCATCGGTTCGTCTGGCTCAGAATTTACTGGAAACAGGCGGAGTCATTCATCCTTGGAACAATCTTGGCGGTATCAAGGTAGGCAGCGGCAAGGCGAATGCTTACTGGCATGGACAATGGGTAACGAAAGGAACCTGGGAAGTGGAAAATGGCACGAGAACCGACACCTCGGCGTTATTCCGTGCTTACGATAGCGTCTATGATTTCTACAAAGATCAAGACCTGCTCTTCCAGCTCCCGCGGTATGAACGCGTCAGGAACGCCCAAACGCCAAGCCAGCAAGCTGAAGCGCTGCGCTTGAGCGGATATGCCACGGACCCACAATATGGCGCAAAAATCATCTCCATTATCCAAACCTACCGACTAACTCAATATGACAAACTAACCCCCTCCCCTAGCGAAAATGAACCTATCGCGATTACTGTAAATGGCGTCCAAGCGGCGGAAGGCCAAGTCATCGACAATCAAACATGGGTTCCGGCAAGAGTCGTCGGCGAAGCGCTTCATATCCGAATCGGTTGGAATGGCAAAGAGGTCACCGCCAATGGTAAGCCCCTGACTACTCGATTAATTGGAAATACGGGATATGTCCCCGTTCGCGAACTGGTTGCGGCCAGCGTGTCAGCGAAGGTTGCGTGGAATAAAGATGCGAAAAGCGTGGATATAACGGGAGTACCCGAATAAATAATGTCTCTATCAATAATAAGGGTCAGAGCATCATTGCTCAACCGAAATAAACCGCCAACAAGCAAAGTGCCCCCGTGCTAGGCGGCTGCATATTCTATAGGCAACCGCACTGCCCTTGTAACGTGGCAGATCAGAGGGGGCTGTCCCTGTGCCGACGATTCCGAACTTTCCGCAGAGCCTGCTGGATGAACATAAAGAATGGCACGACGCCCGGCACAATTTCAACATCAATCCGCCGATCGGTTACGGACTGGAGTTCCTGCAGTATCATCGCGATTTCATTGCGCGAGCATTGGCTTGGTACCATCAGAACGGCAACGATCCGAGGCTTGTGGAGGCTTGGGTTTCCGTTCCGGAGCCGATTCGGCAAACGTCTTGTTATAATCAGGAGGCCGAAGCCCGGATTCTGTTCCAGCCCGAGTCTTTCGCAAGCGCAGACGAGCTTGGAAGATTCATTGAATCCTCGAATATCCATTCGTGCATCCATCGGGAAGCCGCTACATTATATGGGGATCCGGCTATTAACGACTTCGATACCGCTCCGCGAAATACGGTTTTCTACAATATCCATGGGATGGTTGACCGTTGGTGGAGAAATTGGGAAGGGCTTGGCCGGTTTGGCGGGGAGAGCTCCTATTGGTGCGGATCCTTTGAAGGCGAAAGCGAGGAGGTCTTGTATTATAGTCCGAACGATGGAAAATGGTGGTTAGGGAAATCGTCGTCTCGTAAAGATTTCAATAAAAGAGTCATCGTTGCGGTAGAGTGGAGTACTGTCGGCGAGAGCCGTCATTTCGGTCCGATGAATGATGGACGTCTATTCCGCGTCTGGGATTTAGACGGGGACGGCAAGCTTGAAGTGTTGTTCCGCCACCCGATATATAGCTATTGGGTAGAAGGCAAAGTAAAGGATGGAAGGATCGCATGGCAACCCATCCGCTTGCAACCTCGCGGTCTCCCGTCATCCCTTGACTAGATCCCTTAAAAACTTGAATACAGCTATATAATAACCGTAATCGCGCGCTACGAAAGAGCTGCAAGCGATGACGGTTTCCGCGGCTTGCAGTTTCCCCTCCCGCAACTCCACGCCCTTCACGGCAAGCTCATGAACGTTGCCTTCCATTAGAGCAATCAATTCATCAGCGTCCGCTTCATATAATCCAGATACTTCCTCCTCTTGAAGCCGGAAATCCATCAGATTCAGAGAAGAGACAAGTCCGAATACATGACTAATCTCTGCGTCAATATAAGGCACGCCGCGTAGAACGCCGGACTCTTGTTCGCGGATGATCCCGAATTCGGACAGCTCATCGAAGGCAACGCGCACGCCCAATTCCTCTTCCAACTCGCGTACAACATCCTTTGGCGACTCTCCTGCCTCAAGATGGCCTGCCGCAGTAATATCGAAGCTCCCGGGGTTCGTGTCCTTATTGCCCGAACGCTGCTGGAACAATATTTTGGCGCGCACGCCTCGTTCCTTGCCCTTGCCGCTACCGTCCGCACGGACAAGCCAACAATGAACGGTATGGTGCCATAACCCCTGCTTATGAACTTCCGCGCGCTCCGCGGTTCCTGTCCAATTCCCTCGTTCGTCATATACATCGAATATCTCCGCCATCTGATTCAACCCTTTGCCGAGGTGGCTTGTCCCATAGGTACAACCTCGGAAGTGCAATGCGTGCAGCGGGATGCCGCCAATGGAATCTCGGTGATGCAATAGGGGCATTCGCGGGTAGTAGGTGTTAGGGAAGTGACGATTTTGCCGAACGCGGCTCCGATAATGACCCCCACTGCTAAATCTACGACGTTGCCGCGCATCGCAAAAGTTTTAAATTCGCTTATTATAGTCCGAAACATTCTAATAACCTCCAATTTTAGACTTATCTGAAAAGGGATTTGCTGGTATTTGTCGAATCCTATATAACACAAAAGCTAATGATTTCAGCCACTGCGAGGGATTAAATTATGAACGGTACCGTAGCTTTATGGCCTGCTTTCTTCTTGCTGCTGGCACTGTTAATCAGCATACTCGCATCATATACCATGTTCAACTTCATCGGCAATCTCAAACGAACGAACGGCACCTTTCGCCAGTTTTGGCTGGCCGGTGGAGCGTTCGTATTTGGCGTGGGATTGTGGGCGAAGCATTTTGTCACCATACTCGGCTTCAATGAGCAGATTTATTTTACTTGGAGCATGCCGGTTGCGTTGATGTTTATCATTTTCTTCTCGCTGATGGCTTTCGTGATGCTGACCTTTCAAGGGGTTCTGAAATACCGGCTATTGTTCGGCAGTTCCATTCTCGCATTCGGCGTCGCGATTATGAGTTATTTCAGCGTGCTCGGGCAACCGATCGAGCGGCTTATTACCGACCCCGGTTACGTCATTCTCTCCCTGTTGCTATTGTTTACGGGCACGCATCTATCGTTATTGATTTCAGAAAGCGCCTATCGATATCGTAAAGGAATATCCAGTATATTGCTTGGGGCTTCCGTCCTTGGCGTTCAATTAATTGGGAATAAAGCGTTACATGTCGAATATTCCTATTCACCTTACATTACGTCCGACAAACTGAATCAGGATATTAATCTGCTTGCGATTATCATTGGCATTGGCGCATTGCTCATTCTGGTGTCGACGCTCATTACGTGGTACATCGACAAGCGATTGAACCAGATGGACGAGCGCTACCGCTTGTTGGTGGAAAACTCACTTGATACAATCGCGATCCTGAAAGGCGATCATTGGGGGTTCGTTAATACCGCGGGCTTGCGCATGTTCGAGGCCGAGGTGGAGAGTGAACTGCTGGGTAAATCTATTTACGCTTTTATGCCTGCCAAAGACCATATTGGGATTAGAGAAAGACTGCATAATCTCATATTTACGGGCAGCGGCAAACCGACCGAGCAGGATTGGTTCACTTTGAAGGGAAAAGTGCTTCACACGGAGATCGTGGAGACTATGACTACTCTCGATAACGAGCCGGCCGTTCAAGTCATCATACGGGATATTTCCGAACGCAAGAAGAACGAAGAATTGCTTATCAACTCCGAGAAATTGTACGTGGCGGGCCAGCTGGCTGCGGGAATCGCGCACGAGATCCGTAATCCTTTAACTTCGCTGAAAGGGTTCTTGCAATTAATTGCCTCCGGGAGAAAAAACAACAGCACCTACTACGACATCATGAACGCCGAGCTTGACCGGATCGAGGATATCGTCAGCGAGCTGCTGATGCTCTCGAAACCGCAGGTTTACGAGCTTACTTATCAGGATATGAGGGTAATGATGCGGGATACGGTCACTTTGTTAGAGACGCAGGCAATCCTTCATAATATCGCGATCGAGGCGGAATACGGAACGGACCCTCTGTGGATTTACGGCGTGGAAAATCAGGTGAAGCAAGTATTTATTAACGTGATTAAGAACGCGATCGAAGCTATGATTGACGGTGGCGCCATTTATATCAAGCTCTCTCGCGAAAGCGACGGGGTGTACGTGCGCATTCACGACGAAGGACCCGGAATCGGCGAGGACCAGTTGGCCAAGATGGGACAACCGTTCTACACGACCAAAGAGAAAGGGACCGGACTAGGTCTCATGGTCAGCTACAAAATCGTGGATAATCATCAGGGTAAAATCGACGTCAAAAGCGAGCTCGGCAAAGGAACGATATTCGAAATCATGCTGCCGTTCCGCTATCCTGAAGCCGCGATCAAGAAGTCTAGCTGACACGGGCGGATCGTTGCGGCTAGGGGAGTCTGTCCGCAAGGTTCTCCATCGCCGAAAGCGAGCATCGGGTTTGGCGAGTGAATGGTTACTGTTTTCCCTGACAAGATCGCGACAAAGGGTTGTTTGACGTGATAGCCGTTTAATATCGTCGGAAAAAGCAGCAAAATACGCCATACACTGCAGCCGTGTACGATACATACATGTAAATGGCCGTCGTCGGGAAGGGCATTCGGACATATTTTCAACCCGCCGCCATAGGTGGATAGGTTCGCGATGGCGGATAGCCACCCGCGTGAGAACTCTTGGGTAACTCCGTCCATCGTGACCGTAATAGGTTGAGGCTTGAAAACCGCAAGCGCCCGGAACAAGCCGATGATATAGGCTATGGAGCCAACTCCGAGCGTATTGCACCAACTTTTGTAGCTGGAACCGTTAACGTCAGCGGCAACGGCTCCGTCGAGCCCGACGGCAACGGCGGTCAGAGTAAGTTGGGGGGCGCCGTTCTCTGAGGTAGTCTCAAGCAAGTCAACACTACGCGTATGTCCGGCGAGGATGATGTTTAATGCCTTTATTGGATTGCGCGGGATGCCGAGCGCCCTTGCGGTATCGTTGCCGGAACCGGACGGGATAAGGCCATAAGGAATGCCGATGCTAACGAGTAAAGGGAGAAGTCCGTGCAAGGTGCCGTCGCCTCCGACGACCGCAACCGCTTTCGTTTTTCTGCTTTTTAACAGCTCGCCCACCTTGGTTACAGCCTCTTCCCGTGAATCCGCGGCGACTTTCAAATATTCCGTTCCTCTTTTGCGCAGCTCTGTCTCGATCTTAGCCCATGTTTTTTGGCCGCGGCCATTGCCGGAATTCTCGTTGACGACGAACAGCACCAATCGGTTCAGGCCTCCTTGAGGGTTGCGTACATATGAATCCCATTATAAGGGGACGTTGAAGAATGGGGAAGACTTGCGCTATCGGCTAGAAACCTTTTGTGGCAGTTTTACGTCCAATTGCACAGAAGGTTCTTGAGAGGAGCACACCCTATGGTTGAACAATATATGAAAATTGCGGTAATCACGGCGCAAGGCAGAAATACTTTTACTGAGCAACAAGCCGCAAGGCTGGAGGCGGTTGCCGAAGTCGCGTTCAGTTCGGCAATGGAACCTCTAAGCACGGATGAAATCGTTGCGCGCCTAGGCGATGCCGATTATGCGGGCTTAACCCCCCGCTCGGTCCAAGTCATTGATGAGAGCTGGCTTGGGCGTCTTCCCGGATTGAAAGGGATTGCCGTCTTTGCAACGGGCGTAGACTATATAGATGTAGAATATCTGAAACATAAAGGCATTGCCCTTAGCCATCTGCCGGAATACTCCACCGAGTCGGTCGCCGAGCATACGCTTGGCCTGCTGCTGACGATGTCGCGCCGGATTCACCTGAGCCAGGACCGGGTTCGCGGACGCGTTCCTGCCGGAACCTCGGTTCTCGGATGGGAGCTTCAGGGACGAACGATGGGTATTATCGGGCTCGGGAGAATAGGAAGCCGCGTAGCGGAGTTGGCTCGGGTGTTCGGTATGCGCGTGTTGGGACATGACCCCAAGCGGAAGGCGGAAGGCGTTCCGAACGTTGGGCTGGAGGAACTGCTGGCATCAAGCGATGTCGTCAGTTTGCATTTTCCCGCGGCATGGCAAGGGGAAGCGGCATTTGGCGATCGGGAGCTGGCGGCGATGAAACCGGGAGCAACGCTGATTAATGTGTCCCGATGCGCGTTGGTTGATCCATCGGCGGTTGTTCAGGCTATCGCTGCTGGGACGCTGAGAGGTTATGCGGTCGATGATATTTTCCCCTTAGGGGACTCGGATGAACGAGCGCGCAAGCAAATAGACGAAGGGCGAATCCTGCAAACCGGTCATACGGCCTGGTACTCGCAGGAGGTTATCCAACGGGGGTACGATACTTGGATGGATAACTTGATTGGCTTGGCTGCGGGAAAGCCGCAAAATCTGGTCAGTCCGTAAGGGTTCGGGGGAGGATCTGTTGGATGAATTGGAAAACGGATTGGCAGGGCGAGCGGGTACTCCTTCTTGCGGTATGGGCTGCGGTCTTGGGATTGTTGTTGCTGATGGTCGCCGCCAGCTGGCCGCAATATTGGCGTTTCGTGGCATCGGAGACATCCCCTCTGGCCTGGCTTGAGAGCGTATTGCTAGTGTTGACCTCTTTCGTGGCGGGTCTGATCGCTTATGTGGAGAATATGGCGGGGCGGCAACCCAAACCGGTTATTCGAGGGTGGCTTGTCGTTGTGGCGGCATTTGCTTGGCTTGCTATGGATGAAAGATTCGCCTTGCACGAGAGAGTCAGGGACCGATTCCTCAAGCCGACCGGAATTCGGCTGCTTCCTTGGATGGAAGCGGGAGATTGGCTCATTCCGCTGTACATGATCTGCGGATTAGCTGCAGTCTGGGGAATATGGCGGTTGATTGGCGCGAATAAGACCTCCCGTAATTTTTTCGCGGCGGCATTGCTAATGTCTGCTTGCGCGGTAGGGATGGATACGATAGATGTCCGCAGCTTGGACAAAAGCGCGGAGCGTCTGCTGCAATCCGTGGAAGAAGGAATCGAGACGTTAGCGATGACGTCTTTCTTGTCCGCGTTTCTGTGCGTATGGATGGAACGGATGCGGTCGTTTATGACTGGTGCCGTTCAAAGTAAATAAAGTATTTCTAAAATCGTACCAAGTAGTAATTTTTCTTCCCGCGCCGCAACACAACATATTTTCCATAAACCGTTTGTTCCTTGGTGATTAAAGTATCGACTGCCGTTATTTTCGGAGATTTTAGCCTCCGCTTTTGCTACTTTTTAGTGGTGTAGTCCGTTCTGAGCGGACTGCAGCTCCGCTTTTGCTCTTTTTCGTCGTGTAGTCCGTTCTGAGCGGACTACAGCTCCGCTTTTGCTACTTTTCGTCGTGTAGTCCGTTCTGAGCCGACTACAGCTCCGCTTTTGCTACTTTTTCGTCGTGTAGTCCGTTCTGAGGGGACTACAGCTCCGCTTTTGCATTCACCGGCACACCCAAGAAAGATAAAAAGGTATATCAGGACATTATTGACCAACTCAAAGTCAACGTTGATCGGATTACCGCCCAGTCGCTGATTTCCCGTTAGCGCAACAATTGATGTCTACATATTGCTTACCCACAATGGTTTATCCTCGTTGATAATTTGTGGAATAAGTTCTTGAACTAGATAAGGTAAGACGTTATGTTGCCTTAGTTTCTCAATTGTGGGCTCAATCCAATAAAACTCAAGATGTGTTTCCATAGAAATTGGCGGAACATTTGCAGACAACTCATTCGTTTTAACTTCAAACAAATGGTTTATCTCGTGGTAATCTTTATCTTTTATTCCAAATTCAATAACTCCAAGAAATCGAGTAATTTCACAAGTGGTCACGCCTAATTCCTCCTCCA